>Ga0247734_1000130_pt1 | contig 65731 bp, 68 predicted proteins | sample UWRJL103311B2_FD_180933 | JGI IMG/M metagenome (GOLD analysis project Ga0247734, IMG submission 180933) | Plant litter microbial communities from Arlington Agricultural Research Station in Wisconsin, United States - UWRJ-L103-311B-2 | ecosystem: Environmental > Terrestrial > Plant litter >... | reverse complement strand
ATTTGATAATATGAAAGCATACTACGATGTACGGAGGGGTCATCCTGACAATGAAAAGTTACTGCCATTAAGCTAACGAGTTTCAGGTTGCCCTGAATTTATTCACAGACAATGTTCCAACTCTTGCTGTACAAGCACCAATTATCCGTGAAGTTCCAAAAACTTTCTGTCCTACTGCGGTGTACACGATGGATCCAGGCGCCGTGAATCGCATCGCCGGAGAAACAGAAGAAAAGGTCATGGAAAGAGATGCAATCATGCGCAGATTAGCAACCTTGGAAAAAGGCTCTCTCATTTGCAAGCAGTACGCAAAGCGCCCCCAGCAGGGTAGTATCACCAAATTTCTTATCGACAGATCAGGACTGATGGATCTAGTTCCCAATCTCTCGTCAGATGAGACTGAGCTACCAGAGCTATCCGTTTCTGGCCCCAGAATTCTAGGAAATGAGATCGTGAATAATCACAGAAAGTCACCGCCTACCCACAAACGCGTTCCCGAGTCAGTTCCTAAGGCTACAAGCACTACCAATATCTTCGGTCATCTATTGGCCTCATCTCAAATACAGACTGGAAGCGGTAGCAGAACTCCTTCACCTTCCACTCTTCAAAAGGACACGTCAACTGTGAGTCCCAAACCCACGAGTACGTTGTTCGGAGCAGCACCAGGGTTGTCAAGTAATAGTGCTTTTGGGCAACCGTCAACTATTTCGTCTACTGGAGATAACGCGGATATGAAGCCACAACACAGTGTTCTCTTTCCCTTAACAACAAGTGCAGCAGGTGGAACTAGTCCCTTTGGACTTGCTGCAGCGAAACCAGCATCTGGAAACTCAATCAGCACAGGCTTTGGCAGCAACTTGTTTAGTAATTTGTCTAAGAATTCAGAGGCTGTAACTCCAAATAAGCTATTTGGGAAGGCTGAGGTTTCTGGCGGAGCATTTGGAAGCACCTCGGGTGCTACAACAAGCAATCCCTCAGTTGGAGGCTTTGGAAATTCTTCTGCAACTACTCAAACTAAAAGTAATAACAATCTAAAGTGGGTGTAGTATCTGATTAGAAATTTAGTAACTATTTTTGAAGTCTAAGCTAATCTAAACAAGGAAGATCCCCGGACCAAACTAATGCGGTCACTAAGACTCTACCACCATCAACTCGCGGGGTTATCATCAAGCATTATCATGAACCCGAACCTAATAGTTCTATTAAAATGATTAATTGCTTCCAAAACATTTCTTTTATGCATGAATTCATCAAATTTTCATGTGAGGTAAGGTGTCCCTTAAAAATTCAACAGTTTGACTTGACATCTTTATTTTCTAACCAACTTCCAGGAACTGAGACTTAGGGACTATGAAATTGAAGGGAATTCATGAGGGTGGATAGAAGATTCTAATGTGTATATTACCAAAGGAAACCTATAGGGACTAGGTTGGTAGAACGAACCATACCACTGTATAATTGAAAAAGATACACAAGCAGACAGACAGAAAAACAGTCTAAAGGATGAGTTTAAGTGACCTCGCGCGACTTGAGACACTTCATGTATACATAGGCTCATTAGGATCTCGAAGCCAACACAGCCTTTTGTGAGATGCACCTACAGTTTTATTCAAGACTGATGTACACAATGAAAAGCAGCGGCCACGTAGTTAGGTTTAGGGGTGCATGGTCGTAGCTGGACAGTATGAACCCACAATAAAGCGAAGATAGAGCTGGTTTGTGCTACTGAACCTAAACAAATTTTGTTCTATGAAGTTCGCTAGCAACACAAAATAAAACTGGGAAGCTTAGCAATTCATCAATGTATGCCGATACTGTTCAGTCCCTCCTCCCGGCAGGGGATGCAATCGATCCCCACCGAACCGTGGAGAAGAAAAATACCTAAGCCGGGAAAGCTGTATGTACATGTTGAGTCGCTGTGTTCCTGTTTATTTGCAAGCGGTCAGGAACACATTGACCGAGGAAGAGGACTTGTGGCTTATGACATCCATTTGTGTTTAATATATGACATTTTACCAGTCCAAAGGTGCATGCTTCTTTTCACGTAGCACCTGATCCCGGCTCTTCCATTTGTGGCTTTATAATAGAAGTTAGATTTATTCATTCGTAGAAGCCGTAGCCTGCTTGTTTACCATTTCTTAATCGAAAACTAGAGATGGGTGGGAGACACTTATAGAGCGGCAAGTTTGCTGTCAAGACATTGATGTTGACACCTGGGCTCAGACACAGGAGCATACTTTTGACAGCTAATTCTCTTAGTAAACACTATAGACTTTCGGCACACATTGTACAGTACAACTAGGAGGAGTGAGCTGCACAATCCAAACTGCTTGGATGTAGAGCTTAAGAGTTATCAGATGTGGTAGACACGCCGCTGGCTATTTTGCTGTTCAAAGGCTCTTGATTATAATTGCCCGTGGATTCTGCAGTAGATAGGAACGCTGCCCATTAGTATGCGCACTTATGCTACTCCTGTTCCATCTATTCCCCTCTTGTTAAATTATGTATCAAGGATCACGTGGATGAATCTTGTTTATAGTAAAAAACCTGTCTGATTCACTCCTCTGTCAGGAGTTCTTTCCAAATGCAGTTTTAGACCGTGCTAAAGAGGAAAGCGCGATAAACGACCATGTCCTTACATTTTGTGACTACCGCACGCAAAGAACTACCAAATACCAAATCGACCCATTCCAATCCAATCAATCAATCAATCAATCAACCAATCAATCCTATTATCACTCTACATACAAAATGTCTGAAGAAACAACCCACCTCCCGAAAAGGCTCGCCTCTTCCATATCTGATTTGGCATCGCTGTCCCAAACAAAGCAGAACGACCAGTTCTCAATGGAGGCAATGGCCTCTCTACTAGCTGACAAATTGAATCCATTGATCAAGGCTACTGAAGTGCTGCAAGGATCGATGGCCGACGTAAGCAAACGTCTCGTGGCAGTAGAGTCAAGGGTCGCCACTGGAGAAGCCCGAGCATCTGCTATGCAGGCAGAAGTGACCAACCTTGTAGCACAGGTAGCTGTAATTCCTGTATTGTCCGAGACCGTGAGGTCATCAACTGAGGTAATTACCACGGTCAAAGCAGAACTAGGGAACGTATATGCAGCAGCAAATGGGCTGCGAGATGCTATGGTAGAGAAGGTAGATGGACTCCAGGCGGAGAGCAAGGAGATGAAGGCCATGATGAAAGCAGGTGCAGATAACTGGAATCAAATACCAGGACTGCTTGAGGCCGCGAGGTCATCAGATATAGCAAGCCAAGATCTGCGAATAAAGACGCTAAAGGACATAAGAAACCTGCAGGCGGAGAATGCCGAGATGAAGGCTATGATAGTGGCTGGCGCTGGGCACTGGACTAGGATACCCGAATTGCTGGAGGCCGCGAGGTCATTGGACACAAAGATATCCGAGCTGGGTGTTAGTATAGGAAAGACAGAGACGGCAAGAGAGGAGCTGCGAGATAAGCTATTGAAGGAGGTACACAACCCTCCAGGCGGACAACACTGAGATGAAGACAGCGATGGCAACTGGCGCTGGGCACTGGAACATGGTGCCAGAACTCCTCGAGGCCGCGAGGTCATCTAGCGAAGTAATCTCTGCCGTTAAGGGAGAGCTGGGGAATATATATGTCACGGCAAATGGGCTGAGGGGTAGAGTCCTAGAGAAAGTGGACATGTTGCAAGCGGAGGGCCGCGAGGTCAAGGCTATAGTAGCAGCGGGCAGAGAAAACGGAGCAGGGTGCCGGGATTAGTTGAGGCTGTGGTCGTGTCAACTATGAAGTTGTCCGAGCTAAGTGTGGCCATGGAGAAGATGGGCACAGCAACAGAGGGGTTGAGGGATGGTACCTCGGCGCAATTAGCCACTGTCGGCAGCAGAGTGGCTAGAATTGGAGAGGAAATAGCCCAGCCCGATTCCAGGTATTCGCCCAACGAGGAGGACATTGCTAGCCTCAAGACAGGCCTGCAACTGCTTCAGACAGTAGTCGGCATCCCTCGGCAAGAGGATTGCTGCCGCAAGGCCCCATCACCCCAAGCTTCGATCATAGAGCTGCTTACTCTTGCTGCGAATAAGCCGGATCCCAAACTCCCTATGCCACATACATTAGAGGAGATAGCATCGTCGTTGGTCGATGCCATGGGATCCGAGGCAACGAGAGCCATCTTGCGAGAAGAGGTGAAGAAGGTGCCTGCTCCAGCATCCCTTACTGTAAGCCAGAACTTCGCGGCCTTGGATAGTTACGGGTTCTCGGAACTTCCGTCCAACTCGTTGATGTCACCATTGCTAGATGCTGTGAAGAAAATCTACCAAGCAGTCGTAGTGCATGGTCCTGATGGGGAAGCACCATCGCCATAAGATCGTATACCCACACTTGCTATCCTTCGGGGTGAACTGTCGAAGAGTGTGGGCAGTTTGACCACCGTGGATACCCTAGTGCAAGCGATGGACCATATCATCGAAGCGGTGGAAGAGCAACCGGCAGCTACTACAAGCCACATCGGGAGGGTGACGCACCTTGATGTAGAGACTACTAAACGCCTGATGTACGATAGTACCATGCTGGTATTAGAGGAGCTGGCGGAGATGAAGGAGGAGCGGAGAGGTACGGTCGATGTGTGGGGGGCAGTGCGGAACCAGCTTGACGATATACAAGGCTACCAGGCCGAAGATCGACAGACAATAATGGCTGGCTGGCGGCCTAGAAGCAATTATAACTCACTTATTTACTCACTCAAAAAGGGCCACCCATCACTATCAATATGCATGTGTCGTGGAAATTTCGGTCAAGTATAGCATGTATAAAAGATGTCAAATAGCATCCTATCAACTACACCTTTAAAAAGGTTTTCGCGTAAGCCTGAATGTTACTCTTGTGGTTAAATATTGCCGCTTAATCCGCTAGCTTTACTTATACGCAACGCTACAAATTGGTCCTTTTGATTTCTCACACCTTGTGTAGGCAGGGGAAGTGTGGACGTAACTTATACTTGCTTGTACAACCAATATCAGTGTTATCCTCATAGATACTGGATCCATATGGCCCCCAAGAGTAATTGGTTGTCCGGTTGATATTGCATGGTGGACATACGTTGGGTACTTCAGCGCGTGATCAAAGCTGCTAATGAATATATTAGCCGCTTCCCTAACGCTTAAGTATTACGTGCTTCTTAGAGTAAGAGTGGGACTGGTTCATAAACACTAGAAATCATGATAATAATACCGATGACACAGTTTGAGACTAAGATTAAAAACACTGTGAGTGATCGATGACAGATGGTTGGGGAATTATTAATGCCGTTGAGGCAGGAATTATAAATGTCTAGTCTAAAAGATCATATCCAATTTAATCAAATCGCTTAACGCTCAGTCTCCCAAGCAGGGAACGCGGGCAAATCAACACCAGGGCCAGAGCAGCTGGTGACAATCTGCTTGTTTTTCTGGGTATTTGATGCCAGAACTGGGGTGCCGGTGGGGTCGATGACACTCCACGCATGAACAGTCGGGCCATCGACGTTGCTCCAGAAAACACGGAAAGGCACTGGCTTTCCTACATCCTCGGTCGACACAACATAGGTATACTGCTTAGGTGGGTTATAGGTACCGAGCGCTGCCGTCAAAGAGGCTTGATCAACGGTAATGCCACTTTGAGCGTGCTCACCAACCCAGAGAGCAGCTAGATCATCCACTATTTCAAACTGGAATACGTATGATCCAGCCTGCGAAGGAACGAGGTATCCACGGTGCTCAAGGACGTTGAAGCGCATGTTTACAGTAACTGGGGCGCTGGTACCATCAAACTGGAGCGGGCTATAGTAATTTGCAAGTTGCGGAATCCCAACCTGGGAAACGATTCCGGTTTGCACTGGAGTGACGCCAGCAACGAGATTGTTACGGTTCAATTCGTTGAAATTGTAGTAAGCTCGGTTCAGTTGTTGGGCTTGGTCTGATGATTGAGCGAACACCCAGAGAGCGTACTCGACGCCTTGGGTACAGGTCGGTGCCGCGAGAGTGGTGATTGGGGTTGGGGCGGTGACGGTGATGGTTGTTGGAGCGATGCTGAAGCACTGGCAAGCGGACCAGTAGTCCACATTATTTGTACATGCAGAAGCGTAAGCTGGTACGGTGCCAGTTACCACTGGAACCGGGGCGGTTGTCACAGCACGATTGTGAACGTTGCGGTTGTAAACCACATCAGGAGTCTCTGTGGCAATGCTACAACATATGTTAGCATCAATCTCACTTCTCGAATCTGAATCTTCCGAGTCTTTGTAGGACGTAGCTTACCCAGGAGTGACAGTGGTAGTGGTGGCAAGAAATGCCGAGCACATCTCTTTGCGGCTTGCAAGAACAGGTTGCTTGCCAGCAGTTCCTATAACCGCGCGCCCACAGTTGTTGTTGCAAATGGCTGCCGACGCAAGACCAGAAACGCCAAAGGCGATGAGGGCGAAGGATGACTTCATTGTGCTGTGTGCCTATTTGCTGGATTGAGAAGAAGAAAGGACTGGACTGTCTATTAGCCTTAAAGGAGTGACTTGGTAGATGAGGAGAAGTGACAGATGAGAGGCAACAATGCATTCTTATAACTTACACGCTTTCTTTCATTAGTTACATCCTTCTTAGCCTCCGTCGAAGAAAACGGCATGTTCTGCAAAAGAATATTGATTCTCTGCGTCTATTCCTGCTCTCAAGTGTTGCAACATTTCTTTTGAGTCAATAGCCTACCGAACAAGCCATGCGTCTCCATAATATTTCCACGAGCACGAGCGGCTGAGGGGCCGAGGCCTCGATCTAGGCCGAAAGGTACAATTAAAAAATTCCGACGGAGCGACCCCTGATCTTGGCTTCGGTAAATCCTCTCCTACGATTGGGCGACTTACGTCTAGCCGAAAAGAGCTACACTATTGACAAACAGAAGAAATGCAAAAGGCTAGTCTTTGGAGAGCTCAGCTGCTGTGGAGTGAATAACTGCGGATTGTCACAAGATGGTGGAAATTTCTGAACTATTGGGCGTGCAGGTACCAATTGGGCCACCAATATTAAGTGAAGTCCGCCAGTCGTCAGATTAAGCTGGCGGGATGGCGCGCTAGTAAACTTAAATCATGCGGCTGAGGCTTTAGCGTAGGTCCCTCGAGTTCCAAGCCAATCCCTGCTGTTCCCCATCTAATATATGGTAGCTGAGTCCCATCTGTGCAATACTTGCCAACCCTCATGATCATCCGACTCTATCCTTCCGTCATAAACTGTTTTCCCAAACTCATAAGTCCAGGGTAGCAAAGGCCATGGCGGGGCATGGCAAAGGTCTCTAGCTGCAGTGTAGTCATGTTACATAAAAGAGTATAGAGCACCCGTAGTAGCATCCGGTAGTGGATGGTCGTTTGGTGCCGACATGCCTGATGCACCTGATGTATCTGCATTAGGTTTATGTCCATCGTGGCAACCCAGTCTCTAGTGCAGTGTCAGAATTATCCCCTTCTCAGTCAGCACCACCAAAAAGAAAGAACCACATACCGCAAAGATTCGGATCAATCGGACAACACCAGAAGATGGAATAAAGTAAGAATCAAAAGTGTTACATCTGCTTACATGTCACTCACTTGCATATGACAAACTGCGTGGCTTCCTTTGCGATGTAGAAGCTATGCAAACTTAGAAATCCTAAGCTAAGTACCAAAATTGTAAATGTAAATCAAGAAGGGCAATACGGGAGAGAAGATCATCTATCCCTGTCGCTGATTGTCATCTAATGCCGAGGCGACTGATGAGCGGGATGAACGGTGGCTTTAGAGATTGCAGAAGCAAACAAGTTAGACTATCGTGAGACAGGGAACGACAAGAAGCGATATAGATTAGCAATGTAAAAGTAAGAAGGTGAAGATGGGAGACCAAAAATTACTTGTCCATCGGGGTATTAAACATTAGACTGCCTGCAGCAATATCACAACTACTAGAGATCCCACCATAAATCTCATGCTCGACTAGCCACGCGACGTCCCGGACGCTCTAGTCCTCAAATCCTGCACAATCAAGTCTGTCCAGCCATCTATAGCATCCCAATCCCTCCGATCCTCAGACTTGAACCTAAAACACCCAAAGAACAGCCTCCAGAACCACGGCATATCCGCCATCTTGTAGCATCCCTGAAATAGTTTATGTCCCTGGATATCAACCTTCTTCTTTAGCCACTTCTCAATCTTTACCTCTTCTCCCTTCTCTTCTTTCTTGGGTGGCATTCCGACACTGAATGCCCATACCGGCATAGAATGTTGTCGCATGTATCCATGATTATCTTGGATGAAGTTAGAGCCGTCACCAATCCATGACCCCATATGGATACAAGATCCAACAATCAGAATGTCGAAGTCCGAAAGATGGACGATGTTGGTGACAGCATCGACGGTCACATCCCCAACGTTACCAGCTTCGATGCGGGACCTAATGCGGTCGGCAATTGATTTGGTAGAGCCGTATCGAGAGGCATAAGCAATAAGGATCTTCATTATGAATGTTCTGTGGAGATTTAGTATTTAACGTTTAAAGATCACTCTGGACTCGTCCGCAGTGTTAATGGTCGTGATAAATTTATATAAGTTAGGGGAGGTGGCATGTCTTGGTGGGGTGACGATCAGACCACCAATGATTTGAACTTGCACACTGGTTGCTCGCTATAACTGAATCATGCCACTGCCATCATTGTAGGGCTAATAAGAAAGCTATTAACCGATTTGACCGCATGCTTTCTGAACACATAGGACTGATTTATCTTGGCACGTCCGTTGTTGTATAGTTGTACATCACGAACCACGTTCAACAACAAGCGTAGCTTTGTAAAATAGATATACTCAAGGAAAGGGGCTAGAAAAGTCAAAGCATAAGATTATTATTTAAACCCAAGACTGTTTAAAGGGGAAAAAGGTAATTGACAAGGCATGTAAACCTAGTAGTCTGCCTAAGTAGGGTTAGGATGTGGTCAGCCACCTAAAAATATAAGCATCTACTTTTGATTGGTATATTTTATATAAAGTTATAAACAAGAAATTCCCAAGGTCCAAGCGTACCATCCACGCCATTCAATACATTTATAAGTACATGTGCCTAAGTATCCTCCACAACACCACGACATCACGGTAACTCTGAAAGCCGGGTCCCATACTCCCCATGCGTGCCTGTACTTCCATGTAACTCAGATGGCCGCGAAGTTCCTGACACTTCGGCAGGGTGAGGAACTTTCGTCTGAAGCTGCGCACCTGGGCTGCTTGCCAACTCCGATGGTCCCTGGCTCATCTGCACATTCTCTTGATACACATTTTCTTGATACGCTGGACTGGAAGACTCGTCTGGCTGAGCAGCGTTGTTCTTATTTTCCCTCCGGCGGCAGAATAATATCAGTGCGATAATGGCGATGACAGCTACAGCGACTACGACTCCTATGGCGGCTTTAACGCCAGTGCTTAGTCCGCTTGATGTTGTGTTTGGGTTAACAGGTTTGTTGATTCCTGCTGCCGCCTCAGCAGCAAGGCCGGTAGGTGTCGTTATTTGAGAAGTAGTTGTAGTGGTGCCAGTGGTTGCCGCCGAGGTCGAAGAAGAGGATGTTGATGAAGAGGTTGAGGTAGTAAGGGAAGAAGTCGTCGAGATCTTTATACCATGTTCGTCGATTGTCTCATCAGATACGTTAAACCAGGAGCTGCTTGCAAGGAATGAGGTTTCACCGTGTTTGAATAACAAGAAATTGAACTGATTGCTAAATTTCAAGTCGAATTTGGCTCCTCCATCGGTACCATCTACATTGACTTTCCATTTATATGTATTTGCGTTGATGTTTTCTGCAACATGTTAGGCAGAGCCTTCCAAGAATGCTCATCCCACTTACCAGAATTAGGTGGTCGATCTATCTGATCTGAAGGAGAATTCCTTTGACTAATAATTAAGTCAACCGTTTCGCTCAACGTCCAAGAAATATCCGCCACCTGGCCAACTTTGAGTATGAGTAATTGTGGCATTTCATAGGAGATGGAAGTAGGTTCTGTGAAGGAATTGACACTTAACTTATTGGGGGAAAACCGGGAGACTTTATTAATAGGTGTATGCTTGTAACTGGTCTCTCAAACATCTCCATCTTATATTTCTCTCCATACTATAGCAGCTGCGCCGCAACTCGTCCAGCTAGGGGTTGGCTCGCTTAATGAGTGTTCCACAATCATGCGACACCACTGGACTGGCTACGGGGTTATCACAACCGACTTGGCCCAAGTCACGGGTTGGCACGAATCATTAGTTACCACCACAGTACGAAGTATTGATGGCACAACCAAGTGGTTGGTACTTTCAAGGCATTAGCACCATTAGTTTAGAGTTACCGATCTGATATTAGTGCGAGAAGGCCGGCGGCACCTGCGGGAGCTCCCGCTGGCTCTCATATGATAATAATAATCTACGTATGGGTGGAGGATCACGTCATGGACCCCAGAACCCCAGGGACCCCAGGACCAGGCCTTGGCACGAAGGGATGTAGATATAAGTAAATAGTTTTATTGGATAGGAGCTTCGTGCTCAAACCTCTATCGTTAGCAATACAGTTTGTTTACTTAGCAACGACCTCAATTCTATTTGAAGACTGTGAGGATTAGTTATGACAGAGAAGTATAAGCCGGGAACGGGTATTACTAACTATAAAGGTTGTCTGAGCACGAAGCTCCTATCCAATGAAACTTGTTTACTTATATAGAACCCTCTATGCCAAGGCGATGTCCTGGGAACCTGGGGTTCATCATGTAGCTACAATCATCCCTAGAACCGGGGTCTGGCTAGCCGTCTAACAGTAAACTCTATAGAACAATAATTCGATTATGGTCGCAGGAAGCCTTAGGCGCCTAAGATACTTGTCCTAGAACTAATTCTCTTCTAGAAGTGGTTTCCTTCCTAACACTTCTCTTCTAGACGCCAAGTGCTCCCAGAAACCCAGGGCTTCGAGGAGCCTTTGGCGTTTGGAGCCAGGTCTTGACAACTAGGTTCTTGTTTCGTAATAGCACGCTTTCGGCCCCAAGATGCAAAATTATTAGGAATATTCGTAAGATTTCTTGGTTACTTTAATCCTAGAATTTGGCATTGTGTACGATCTGCTACACCAGTCACTTCTTTTACGATTTATTCGGTATTTGTATCCCGAGTCATTAAGCAAAAGGCTTTGCGTAAAGGACCCTGCAACGTTGTAGAGTCTAAATATGGCTGCCAGTATACTTAGATAGTTCAATTGGAGGAGTATATTATCGTGCCCGTTTGCGAATACGTTTTGCAGCCATAATGTCGTAGAATAAGAGTTATATTCACGTTGTTTACGTTGTTTACGATAAGGGGCTGGCCCCTGGTCAAAATCGGTCACTTTCACCCGCACCCCGTAGACCGGGTTGAAGTCTAAATTAGCGAGAAGCAAGTGACGGGACGAAAAAGCTCCGAACTACTGTCGGCTGCCAAACACTCGCCAAGCCTTTACCGCGTAGCTTTAACCTGCACCAGAGTACTGATCCTACATACAAAGTACTACATACACACAACACGCACCACAACCAACCAGGTAAACTATCTTACGGTCTTTCGTTCACCTTGCGATGCCTCTATCATGATTGTGCCAGCCATACCATATTACCTGGGGTTTCAACAAGCCACTGTGGTCCAACGCGTGGTAAACAACTAGGTGTCCACCGCAGGATGATGAGATGGCCTTCGAGATCACCTGTAGTCTGGCTTCGCACCGGTATCTTTGGAACACTGGTTCTTCTGGCGTACTTCTTCCTCTCCCGGCATGACGATAGGTCGAAGGCCAGCTTCCGCATACCGACCAACTCGCAATCTTCAGACTTCTGCCAGTCCCTTGGCCCAAGAGACAACGTTGTAGTAGCAGTCAAAACCGGCGCCACCGAGGCGGCAGACAAGATACCCGGTCAAGTTCAAACCGTGCTGCGGTGTGCAAAGCATATCTTATTTTTCTCAGATCTCGAGCAGGACATTGGGAAGTACCATTTATACGACTCTCTGGACAACGTTTCGGCTACTGTGGTGGAGAGTAATGTAGACTTCAAATTCTACCAAAAGCAATCGCAAGTATGGCGAGACGAACACAGCATTAGTGCTGTGAAAGGTGCTAAAAATCCCGAGAAACCTACCGATCTTGCTGCGTGGACGTTGGACAAATACAAAAACATACACATTGTGGAGAAGACCTGGGCAGCGAAGCCGGGTATGGACTGGTATCTCTTCATTGATGCTGATACATATGTACTATGGCCAAATATGCTCAAATGGTTGGCAGGGATGGATCCGAACAAAAAGTTCTATTCTGGTTCGGAGGTCTCTATATCCGGGACTCGGTTTGCACGTAAGTGGTGTTCATCTTGCATTTTCTTGTTCGTTCCGTACTTGTTAGCAAGCCACATTCCATCTAGTAGCCTCATCTGTTGATTGTATATATTCATATGACTTCACACTATCAAGCTTCGGCTAGCTCGGCCGCTGACCTATGAGCAGATGGAGGATCCGGGATAATTATGAGTAAAGCTGCTGTATCCCAAATCACAGTCACGCATAAAGGCACGGCCGGCCGCTGGGATGCGAAGACAAAAGAGTACTGCTGTGGCGATCTCATGCTCGGCAAAGCACTAAATGAATATGGAACCGAGCTTCAAGACTCGTGGCCATCCGTGAGTGGAGAAACACCAGCTACTATGCCATTCGGACCTGGAACGCCTGAATATTGGTGTCGTCCAGCATTGACCATGCATCATCTCACGCTTAATGATATGAAAAACCTCGCGGACTACGAGGCACAAAGGAAGAATTCGGTAAATATTCCTGAGACTTGATGGGCAGAGCTGACTAACTTCCTAGGGAATCCTCACTCATGCCGAGATTTTCCAGGATTATATAATGAGAACTATGGTCTCACACCGTGATAATTGGGACAACCTCGCAGCTGACCCTGGGGAGTTTGGGAGAACCGGTGGTGTGCTTGTGGAAGCTGCGGGCTTCTCCGATTGTGTCAAAGCATGCGAGAAGCGGCCAGAATGCTTCCAATATTCCCATCACGGGAATCAATGCTACATTGGAATGAGTGTTCGACTTGGGTATGAGAAAGCTGCTGACGCAGAAGGGACATGGCAAAGTGGTTGGAACACCACCAGGCTTGCGGATTGGGCTGCAAAACAACCCAAATGTAATCAGATAGACTTCCCAAAACAAGCTTGATACACAAGTCTTGTGGGATTGATGAATTAGGACGCATCATACAGCTATTAAACAAGCACATGCTAATAAATGGAAGCTGGGTCATCATCTTTGTCAGGTGTACCTACTTAGAAAGGGTTTGGCCGAGCTGAGGCTGGGAAATTAAGTGGAAGCTTTGCAATGTTTGCAAAGGTATACCAGCTTGCTTCAAATAACCATCAATGAGTTAGTCGTATAGTAGATAGCTAATAATACCCCAGGTGACTCATTCACACGATGGAAGAGCAAATTTACATCACCAGTCTTCACCCCATGGCCCAATCCCCGGCCCCTTAAACAATTTCCCACCCTTCCATACATGAGTAATCACCTTCCTGTCCTGCAAAACTTTTATATCATCCAGGGGGTTCTCCTCTAATGCAAGAATATCCGCCTCATAGCCGTCCTTCAACTGGCCCGACAAGGCGGCCATCTCAGGCCCAACAGCCAAGGGGCCATTCGCCGTCGCAGCTTTGATAGCCTCTAGAGGCGTCATCCCAGCCCTCTCTACCGCAGACTGCAGTTCGGCAGCAGAGAGAAAACCCGGTGCAGCATCAATCCCCATAACCATCTTTACCCCGGCCTTGACTGCCCCTCGATAAGCTTGCAAGTGCACAGAAGCAGTTGCCTTTAATTTGGCCCAGGACTCCGGTGCCATCCCTTCGCCGCCTCCAGCAAGAGAATAATCAATCATCGCTCTCGTAGCCACGTAAGCAACATCCTTTTCAATCATGAGCTTGTAAACCTCCTCATCAGCATACGAAGCGTGTTCAAGCGTCTTACAGCCTGCCTCAATAGCAGCAATGCAAGCTGACTTTCCATGAACGTGAGCACAAACGATCCTCCCTTGTCTCTCCGCTTCCTGGACAATGACACGCAGCTCCTCCGGTGAAAACTGGGGGTATTTCGGATTATCATCCTTTGAAAAGATGCCGCCGGATGCAAGCACTTTGATGACCTTAGCACCCCGTCTAATCTGCAACCTCACCGCCCGTCGCACCTCCTCAATCCCATCGACCACCACCATCGGATGGGAATAATGGCCCGCATGCAGTTGGTTGACACCGAAATTGCCATAGACGGTTCCGACCGGCAGAGCATGCACGTCTCCGTGGCCGCCGGTTTGACTTATACAAGCACCAGATGAGTAGATGTTAGGGCCCACAATGGTCCCATCCTCAATTGCTTTGGACACTTCACAGCCGTACCCGCCCACGTCGCGGATGGATGTATAGCCGAGCTGCAGGGCATCCCAACATGCGCGAGCAAGACGTGCACCGTCTGATGCCGGGTGGGTAGCGAGGATTCCCGTATAGTCATTGTAATACCCGTCCGGGCCCATCATGTGAATATGTGCATCCCAGAGCCCCGGCATGAGCACAGGTACGTGGTGCTGGGAGAACTTGCCCCGGAGGTATTTCTTTGGGACGTCTTTGACGGATCCAACGTATGCTATTAACTTGTCTTTGATAATGACACCGGCATCTTTCACTGGCGGACCGTCACCGGGGATGAGGAGATCAGACGTGATGAAAGTGATTTTTGGGTCTGTGGAAGTAATGGTGGCGGCTGGTCTTTGGATGTTCAATCCCATGCCACAAAACGACGGCATCGCTGCTGGAGGAGCCATGGTGTTTGGTTGAGCGGTAGCCGATGTCGATGAGGTTGATTGGCGAAAGGGGATAGGTGGATGAGATACCATTTTTCTGATCGTATTCAGCAATGCTTAATTCTGACAACGATTGGTTAGAATCGTGACTGACACCTACAGAAATAAGTACAAGGGTGCAAGAGATGCGAGTAAAAAGAGTATAAGAGCGACCACACATTGTAAATATATATGTTCTCCCACCTCGGCAGATATGGGGTGGTGTTGCACAGCTGTGCCGCAACCATGCAGCGGTCCTCACTTGGGGACAGATAGTACATTTCGTCGTGACAACCAATACGAGTAGCTTCTCTGTATGATCTGGTAGGAAGATTTTATCATCTGGCTACAAGGTAGACTTTTAGCAAGCCGGAAGTCTGTCCATTGAAATTAAACCACAATCCCCCTCACCCCCATAGCTACCTCGATTAGGACATCTTAGCGAGCGAGATAGGGGCTCAGGGTTAGCTCAGATGGTAGTCGAGCTATCACGGGACCAAATTCGCGCAAAGTGCTTCTCGTTATTGTAGCATAGTGTACGGTCTCATATAACTTCTTCTCAGTATGAGACCCTTTAATTAGTATGTAGAACCTCTTAATGGATTCTCGTATCAAAGAGATGTTCAACAACCGGGTGAAGGGGGTTTCTGGTCACAAACTGCAACATTCTTCCTTTCGTTAAACCTTTTCAGCACTATTAGAGATCGAACAAAAGACATGGAAAGTAATCGTGATCCCAATGATCCTCCGTCTTCAGTTAATGTGAGTAGTGGAGGTCTAAAGTAGAAATGTTTGTGCGTTCAATGGGACCCTAAACCAACAGCCGTTGAAGCTTATTTTGCGTTACCAGTGCAGGTGGCACTTACAATATAGCCCAGAAAGATCAATGAGCTGGCATTACCACCCATTTGATGCTGAGTAGCTAAATATTGCATCCCGTTGGCATCGAGCTCATCGAGTAGGTAGCTGAACAACATCGATGTGTTGAAGATGTAGGAAGTGCTGGGCATTTATTCCCACAATATGCAAGTGTTACGTAAATATCTCTTCTATTATCCTTCCGGCGGAACACCATTCCTGTATATTCATATCTTTCTGTGACTCCTTGTCCGTCTTAGCCAAGCAGTGCTGTAAATATCCCCTTCATCACCTTCTACTCTTCATATAGCCACACGAGCCCCCTACCAGGGAACAGTTAGTGTTAAAAATACATGTCCTTTTGCCTATTCCCCTCTCCTGTGTACTACACACTACTTCTTCCCACCTCTGTCTCTTTCTATCTCAAACACTTATTTTGTTTTCCATTAGAGTCATAGCTCCATGAATCTTTTGCCGGATGACGTTAATCAATCAACCAATCAATGCACCTTTTTCTTGCCTTGAATCCCCTCGTTGTTTTGCCCCCTTTGAGCTGCTGCTAGGGAAGAAATTCTAATGACATGGAGAAGTAGCAGGGGCTGGAGAAGGATAAAGAGAAATGCGTAATCACACGAGAGAAGAGGCATTCATAGTTCATGCTATGCCCAGGGGAGGCAATGGGGCTATTCTTCTTTTCCTTCTTCTTCGTACTAAAGTATAGTTCGGATAGTAAGTAGAGCGGGGGAGGTAGAGGTAGAGCAGTTCTCCAGTGCATAGCTCTATATCATCGACTGTACAAAAGTGATAGCGTCGTTGTAGAAAGTCCCACCGCAAAATGATCAATTGGAGAGATAATAAAGAGAGCTACAGAAACTAGTCATGTTCAGGAAGTATACTTCTCCGCTGATAAGAGGATTTGAAGAGTAAGTTGAGTTGTGTTGGTTAATGTGGGGGAAGAACGTGAAGGGGGTGAAGGGGGTGGTACTGATTATGTGCAATCAAACCTACTTTGTATCGGAATATATGAGATCGTTTGTTCTATCATTGTCAAAGCAGTTTGGATTTGAAAAAGGTTTCATTAACGCTTAGTAAACGATGTACCAATCGCTGTCATTAAAAAAGAAAATCCTGGTATAAACGCCTGCTCCAGCCCGAATTATTCAAATGTCCCTTCACGTTCAACATCACAACTCCCCCCTCTCTCGCCCGCCAACACTATCATAGGGACCCTGCTTCACATGCACCGCCTCGCCCGTCTGCTCGTCAAACATGTAGCATCCCCTCATTGCTGCATTCGGTGGCGTATAGAGGTGTAGTGAATATGCTTTCTTTCCTTCGCTGGGGTTTGAGATAGAATGTAAGCCCATCGCGTCGCACATGTATGCCACTTTGCCGGCGGTATAGGTTTTAGAGGAGAGTTCGTGCATTGGTTGTTGTTCGGGAGGGGAAGGTGAGGAGGCAGTGGATGGGGAGGGCCAAGCGTAGCGTTTTTCAATCAATTCGCCTTGGAGGATCCTCTGCATGCTGTTAGATTTGGTCTTCATTCCCATCTGCACAAAGAAAGGACAAAAGGAGTCTCCTCTGTCTGAAAACTCTCCCTCTTGGCAGAGGAGGGGGGCAGATGCTGGACATACCATAACACAATGCGAGTTGACGTGATCATGTATCGGACTCTGCTTGCCCGGTGTCCAGACCAGTAACAGCAGATTGAAAACGCCTGGTACTTCCATCACGAGGTTGCGGGTATACTGTTTGGAAGGATTGCCGTGTGCGTAGCGTTCCCACTCGGATTGGTTGGATGTGTAGTTGCTCATGATGCCTGGAAATGTTTAGTATACTTTCTTATGCACGCAAGCAGTCAATGCGAGAGTCGGTCTGTTGTGAAGACCAAGGACAATAAGAGCTGGTGGCTTACGCTTCAACTCTGCCACCGTAGGGGGTGGCCCCGGGCGAGTGAGTGCATGTGTGAGGTCTGTGAAAAGAGTTGTGAAGCCGTTGATAACGGGGCGTTGGACGTGTTTAGTGAATGATGGTTTTCTAGGGTAGAAGTCTGCAGCGATAGTCAACACCAGTCAAAGCACTCATTTAGAAGGCCACGAAAAGAAGTTGTAGCCATGGTGTCTTGCAGCTGTATGGATCTGTTGGAAATGTGTCAATACATACCTTGGGGGTTAAATATTTGGTGCGCTCCTCCAGAAGGCATCTGTTCCAACGATGTGGCATTTCGGGTGGTTGATGCGATGCTACGAGATACTGGCACCGAAGCTATCGACGCTGGATTTAAACGCAAAGTACGATGCGCGGCGGCTTTGATGGGATTCATGGTGAAATGGTACAGATGTTATAATTGCGGATGTACGATTCAAATCAGTCTGGAGAGAAGAGCGATGGACAGGTGGTAGAGAACAACGAGGCCACCGAGAACGAGAATAGAGAGGGGTAAAGTGGGAATTTATGGTTGGTGTGTGTTGGTCAACGGTCGATGGTCTGACGGACTGATAGGGATGGAGCGTATAAGGGCAGGGAGCATATAGGGGAGAAAGCGTATATGCCGGCACCGGTCGGTTTCGTGTTGCTATGCTAATGCTAATGCAAATCCTAATATCTGAGTTATGTGAGAGGAGCTTGGTGTGCGTGCTGCAGAGGCCGATAACAAGCGGAGGAGAAGTGACGGTCAACTGGCTGGGCAGATGCAGATGCAGGTGCAGGGTTCCGAATGAATTGAGCAGTGGTATTATGTCGAAGGTTTAATCGTTGGTGCGCTGCTTGATGTTGGCCGGTTTGTGACAGAAAATATATTCGTTAATCACCGTCAAGTAATGGCTGGCTGGCTGAAGCTGGCTGATTGACTGACTCTGGTGGTGATTCCTGAGCTTTTTCGCGCTTTTGCCTTTCCTCCTGCTTTTCCTTTTGCCTTTTACTTGTTGTTTCGTCGTTTGTTCGGATGGGAGGGGGGTTGAGTTAGTTTTGCCCACTAATACGTAAGTTCCGCTGTTCCACTCTTTCACCTCCCCCATCAAGGTGGTGGTGGTGGTATGGTGCGGTCCACGCGATAGGTGGATGACCAGAATCCAAGCACGGAATACGGCGGTGAATGCTGCCTTCGCTTCCCTTCCCTTCCCATCAATCCCATCCATCTATCCAGCATCTCTTCCCAAGTCGTCCATGCCAGTCCAAGCCAAGCCAATCCAATCAATTCCATTCAATTCAATCCTCCAAGAATTGTTCATCTCTTCATCGTATCCCTCATCAATCTGCGCATCCATCGTTGCTGCCCTCATCTGCGGAGCTCGCGAGTCGCCGTGGCGGGCGTACATCGGCAGAGGTGCGGTGCTTTGTCGTAGGTGGGGTTGACGTCGGGTGGATGACTCGACTCCGATGTTGCGCCGATGGTTTCTCGTGGTGCGGCCGGGTTGCCGGTGGTTGTGTCCATCCCATCCCATCCCATCCCAAGAGTAGAATAGAAATAAAAGAGGACATAGAGTAATTGAGTAAAAGGAAAGTAGAGAAATGTAATAGCAAAGGAGATAACTTATGGTGAGAACGGCCTGGATGCATTCCCAGGCGATCGATAGTAAGATAAAGACCGCATGCTCAGCAAGCACCCAGGCAAGCAACAGAAAAAACAGACAGAAGAGAAAGAGAAGGCAAAAGCAAATGTAAAGAAAAACAAAAACAGAACGAAATAGCTGTGATCCCTTTGACGCCCGACGTCGATATTGTGAAGCTATTCCCAATATCTCTCCATCCCCTCTCCTCATCAACCTCCCACCCATCCATCCATCATCATCAATCTCATCCCTCCGACCCCTCTGCTCCCTTCTCACTTCATCGCACAACTGCGTGGGCTCCACTCGTCGACCAGGTAATCGATCTGATTGGTTGCCAGCACTAGCATGGAAAACCAGTCGACCGTCGAAGAATGCCTCGAAGATGCTGTAACCACCAGATCACACCCAAAAGAAATGCAACAAACTCACCGGCTCCTCGTCGCGACGACGACATTCATTTTGATGCAAAAGAAAGATGGAGGGGAAGGAAAGGTAACATCTCTTGAATTCATTGCTTCCACCGACCACGCTAAGGCCCTTTAGTACTCACAGGGGCGATGGCGTGCTCAATTGCAAATGGGAGTGAGCGTGCTGCCCTGGGTCACGTGTATATCACGTGATAGACTTCAACCTCACTGTTCAATTGTCTCTCGTATACTTCAGTTGATATTCCCTGAGCTGTTGAATGAGGGAGACAATCAAATTACAGTAACTCTTCTCCAGACAAGAACCCACCATCTCCCAGGTCACGCCTCAGCAGCCAAGCGCCTTCATTTATTTTTGGTTGATCGACCAGCTGCCAAGCATCCCCAAGATATAATCCCTGCTTCCTCAGCCGTACTGTTGGATCTCAGCCTCGCGGCGGTTATCCAGGTACGTTTTAAGTTTCTGGTGTGTCTTCCTTCAATTGAAAAAGAATCCTCAACATAAACACCAACATGACGATGTATGAACTGCTCCTCTCACTTCAACGATGAAGACTCACTTTCCAATATCTGTTAACCGCAGATATGCAACCCTTGCCGTCCTCGCGCTCCCTCTCATCTGGCTTTACCTAGTATTCCAAACAAACCTTCATATGCCTACAAGAACCAACTGGAATCCTTACTCAAATAGCCCGGATCAGCCTGCTATCTCATCCAATGACTCAAATAAAAACCATACATCATCTGCCGACATATTCGACTTTCCACCCATTGATTCGTCGGCCATCAAAAGTGTTTGCGGAGACACACAATGGAATTCCAGCATAGTCTTTACCTGTGACAATAGCGTGGGAGGAATAGGGAACATTAGGAACTCCATTCTCAACTGTGTGCGGTACGCCATATCCGCAGGTGCTGCTCTCGTCATCCCCCAGATCATCATTCGTGATACCAGCGATATCTCCAGGATCCGGACCGGAGAACGGACATCCATGGACTATATGTTTGACGTACCACACTTTACCGAATCTATCCGGCTATCATGTCCCCAGCTACACCTATATGAGAAAGCAGAAGACATCCCAAACCGTCCGGATCAAAGCCATCTCGTTTCTCTGCTGCCAGAAAGCATCATAAACGACATCCCAAAAACAGGCCTCACACGTCCCGAACAATGGCGCCCAACATTCTACGCCTGGCTTGCTCAATTCGAGTCCCCTTACGAAACTCGAGTTATCGAACTAGCACGTTCCTACCTCCAGTATCCGATCTACAGCGACGGTGAGGATTTTGCCCTCTCCTTCGGGTCCATTCTCAAGTTCCGAGCAGACACACGGGTTCTTGCAACAACTACCCTCCGCCAGCTAAGCCAAACGTTCAACCTTGAACTTGAGTCACAATGGCACGAATCCTTCCTCGAAAATGCATTCTTCGGTGCCCATCTGCGAACGGAAAAGGATGCAAGAGATGGCTGGCCTGCAGAAGATTGGGAGTACTCACGGTACAACGTGCAATCCAAATTCTACCTCTCTCAAGCCCGCGATGTCAGGAGCTCAATTATTTATGTTGCATCCGGTGATGCTTCTGAAGTGTCTACCTTCGCTCATGATGCAGCTTCCATAAATGCTACCATCACCACAAAGACTCTTCTCTTGACCGGAACGGATAAAGAGCAGTTGGAGGCATTGGCGTGGGATCAGCAGGCTCTCGTCGATTTTCTGGTCATGTTGAAGGCCACCAGCTTTGCAGGGGTGGGCCATTCGAGCTTTGCATGGAATATTGCCCTAAAAAGACATACTTTCCTGAAAGGAAATGGCCAGGATCACTTGAAAGGTCCACAGATGTTGAGTGACGAATTGAGTCAGGTCTACGGGTTTCCGAGGGGCTATCCGGAGTATGCTTCATGCTTATGGCCTTGAGTCGCTCGCCGTTTGGAGGAATACAAATTCCATCAGCTGCAGGGCTTATGACTTGACTTGACTTGACACAGTATGTTGTACAAGTACGTTAAAGACGCCTACCGAATAGCTGTCGTGCTGCTGAACTATCAATGTACCATATTGAGCCACTTGGCTCCGACACCTGCAGACCTGTTAGGCGAAACTGTTAGGCTAAACTAGATGGCACACGCCACATCGCTTACACCATCATCAATGCATAATCGGCTCTACTGCGCAGTAGATGGGCTTCAATACCCGGAACAACTACATGTTCCTCATATTATACAAGAGATGTATTACTATCAAAGCTTACCGCTGGAACGGTGCTTTACAGTCGATCTTAGATGTAACGAGATTATCCCGTCTCATGAATGCGTAGAATGAATATATTTTTTTAGTCTGGCTTGTATCTCAATGCTCATTCCTCCAGTGCCTCGTCTATATGCTTCATTCTAATACCCACATAAAGCTCTAGAACCGCGTTATACTCACCATAGTATCGAGCTTTCAAGAAGGGAGAATTGCATGGTTCAAGAATAAGCTTGTCCAAATGCATGAGTGTTGACAAGCAAACTGCAAATGCTCTCCGTGCTGGAATAATTCGCCTCTCTAGCTGCTTCTCAACTGTGAACCAACGGCGCAAGGTGTCAATAACTTATGCTATCTGAACAACGCGGTCAGCAAGCACTGACAGGGTCCGTTATGCAGTGCTTAGGACTTCCAATGAACGAGACGAAGCGTCCTTTTGTATGCAATTGGCAGGCCAGCCCGCGCCACGATGCAGCCTCGTTGGCCGCGCCTACGATCACGATCGGTCCTTTGACGTCTGCTTCGCACCGTGTCGACCTTTGAATCGCAGTGCTTGCGCTGAAATTCCAAACAAGTCATACGAGTCGCGCTTGTTAAAATTGCTCGCGAACCGCTACCTATGGCCTTCTTACGCCTATTACATCGCAAATCCGACGGCGAGATCGTCTTTCGCGAGCCCACCAGCGGCGATCCCCCCGCCTACGCAATACTCTCTCATACTTGGGGCAAGGAAGAAGTTAGCTTCCAGGAAGTAGAAGCCGGTACAGGTAAGAGCAAGGCTGGGTGGAAGAAAATACAGTTCTGCGCAGAGCAGGCTAGAATCGACGGGCTACAATACTTCTGGGTAGATACCTGCTGTATCGACCAGAAAAATGCGGTCGAGCTCGGTGCGGCGATTAATTCTATGTTTCGGTGGTATCAGAACGCTGCGCGCTGCTACGCTTATCTTTCAGATGTTTCCAAACCTAATACGGAAGCGAATGACCAGAAGACATGGGAAGAGGCTTTTAGAAACAGTCGATGGTTTACTCGAGGCTGGACACTTCAAGAACTTATCGCGCCAAGGCTGGTTGAATTTTTCAGCTTCGAGGGTAATCGACTTGGGAGCAAGTTGTCGCTTGAATCCATGATATTTGAGATCACGGGCATCGCGAAGAATGCTCTTCATGGCGATGCATTATCGAATTTCAGTATCAAAGAGCGGAGGTCCTGGGCAGATCACCGCAATACTAAGATTGAAGAGGATAAAGCGTACTGCTTAATCGGGGTCTTCGATATCTCTATGGTGCCAAATTACGGAGAGGGAAGGGACCAGGCATTTAGGCGCCTAGAGGAAGAGATCCACAAGTTGTATAAGGGTAAGCTGCTTGTTCAGATATTGCTGCCTAAAGAAAGAAACTGACCGACATAGGTATTGATTTTGAACGGTTTATCGTAGGGCTAAACCTCGTATTATTTCCTCAAGCTGTACAGTTTGTTTCTAGAGAAAAGGAGCTATCGAAAATGCACGAGCTGCTTCATGGTCATGTTGATCGGACCTCTGTTGTCCTATATGGCCTCGGTGGAATCGGCAAGACTCAGCTAGCAATCGAATACATAAGACGACAGAAGGAGAAATATACGGCGATATTCTGGTTGAATGCAAACGATCAGGATTCTCTTAAGCTTAGCTTTCGAGACATCGCTCAGCAAGTGTTAAAGTATTATCCTTTAACTAGCCTGCTTGCTGGCGTAGATCTGGACGACCTCGATCAAGTAGTTTACGCGGTCAAGGCCTGGCTTGATTTACAGGGAAACAAATATTGGCTAATGATTTACGATAATTACGATAACCCTAAGACATCTGACAACCTCGACCGCTCGGCGGTTGATATACGCCAATTCCTCCCCGGGTCTGACCAGGGCTCAATTATTATCACAACGCGATCTTCGCGAGTTAGCCAAGGTTGTCGCATCCATGTTCAGAAGTTGCTAGATATTAAGGAGGGCCTTGAGATCCTGTCGAATATGTCAGGACGGAAGAATATTGCAGAAGGTATATCATTTGCTATACAACTTTTCAGATAATACTAACAAGACAGACCCTGGTGCTGTAGAACTTGTTAAGGAACTAGACGGCCTGCCTCTTGCTCTGTCCACGGCAGGTGCATACCTGGAGAACGTTTCAATGACCTTGTCGGATTATCTTCGACACTACAAGGCGTCATGGTTGCAGCTCCAGACCGCAAGCCCGCAACTAGAGTCCTATGAAGATCGCTCACTATACACGACATGGCAGATCACCTTTGATCGGATCCAACAACAGAACCCGGCGTCGGCAAGCCTGCTCAAGCTATGGGCTTATTTTGATCGACAGGATGTATGGTTCGGACTCCTTCAACATACAAATTCCACAGATGATCATTGGATACAGGAGCTTACAAAAACGGAACTGAACTTTAATGAGGCTGCTGCTCTGCTGTGTAGCTTCGGGCTGGTTGATCCAGATAGGGCTCTTCCACAAGATTTTGGGTCTAGAGGGTATAGCGTGCACAGCTGTGTGCACTCATGGATGGTATTTGTACTTAACAAAGAGTGGGACGATGTTCTTGCACGGCTGGCATTACGCTGCGTCGCTGCGACGATTTGTATGAGAAGTGAAACAGACTCGTGGATATTACAACGGCGACTGCTTCAGCATGCTATCAGGCAAGAACAGTACATACTAGAAGGCAAAGGGGATCCTAAGGGAATGGAATGGGCCATGAATAACTTAGGTCTTCTCTGGCATGAACAAGGCAAGCTGGCAGAGGCGGAGATGATGTCTACTCGGGCGCTACAAGGCTACGAGAAGGCACTTAGACCGAAGCATATATCAACACTTAATACAATTAATAACTTAGGTCTTCTCTGGCATGACCAAGGCAAGCTGGCAGAGGCTGAGGCAATGTTTACTCGGGCGCTGCAAGGCAGAGAGGAGATACTTGGACCGAAGCATATATCAACACTTGATATAGTTCATAACTTAGGTAGCCTTTACGCTGACCAAAGCAAGCTGGCAGAGGCTGAGGCAATGTTTACTCGGGCGCTACAAGGCTACGAGAAGGCACATGGACCGAAGCATATATCAACACTTGATACAGTTAATAACCTAGGTGTACTTTATATCAACCAAGGCAAGCTAGCGGAGGCGGAGGCGATGTATACTCGGGCGCTACATGGCTACGAGAAGGCACATGGACCGAAGCATATATCAACACTTGATACAGTTAATAACCTAGGTGTACTTTATATCAACCAAGGCAAGCTAGCGGAGGCGGAGGCGATGTATACTCGAGCACTACAAGGCAAGGGGGAAATACTTGGACCGAATCATATATCAACTCTTGATACGATTCATAACCTAGGCATCCTCTACGCTAACCAAGGCAAGCTAGTAGAGGCGGAGGCGATATTCACTCGGGCGCTACAAGGCTACGAGGAAGCACTTGGCCCTCAATTTGTGCAGTCGTATTTACCAGTGTTGAAAACTATGGTGGTGTTTGGCGATCTCCTCTCAAAAATAGATCGAAAAGACAAAGCGAAGGGGATGTACGCTCGGGCATTATCTGGATATACGATCGTTCAAGGGCCTTCCTCGAAATGGTGTAAAAAACTTGAAGATCAGCTTCAAGCCTTAGAAGTTACCTCTACCAAGTTGAAAACTGGCCCAGATGAGTTTACAGAGCCTGAAGCAGCAACGTCGAGCTCTTTTAAGCAGAAACTCTGGACGGTAGGGAGGCGGCTGATTATTAGATAAGCTATAATGGCAAAGGTTTCTCTCTCACAACTCTACTATTAATCTACACCTATTCATTCAACTAGGGGATAGACCAAACATCTCGTTCAACTTTTTGTTTAGAATCAAGTACAATCCCACCGTCGTGAGCTACAGTATATTGCGGTTGTGCTAGGTCAAACACGGCATAGACAGACGCCGCTATAGGTAGGTCTATTGACGTGCATAAGACGCTACACTTCCTACTAGGTGAAACTTGCTCATACCAGCCACACGAGTTTCATGTATCTTTAAATGCCTGTTGCAGGCCTCATCTGATATTGGGCTTTAGTATCAGGCCTCCGGAATTAGAATAGATGGCCTTATCCACGGTGTAGCAGGAGGTTGAATCTCGGGCATCATATCCTAAAATAAGCAATCCGACGAAGGCAACGACCAAGACGTTCAGGTTTTAGTTATCATGTGAGGAACCTGTGGATAAACTGCTGAGTAATCATCGGATGCCATATATAGAACGGTAAACTGATGAGGCAGAGTATCAGGTATTGGCTTCCCATTTTCGTCGTGGCACAAGGTGTATCTCGCTACGCAAGACTGGCTGCCAGTCTCGGTAGACGGCGCTGAACATCATAATCCCTCCTCTAACAAACTGGTCCTATAAGATTATACCAGGTGGTAGCAAGGTCTTTGCTTACTACAATGTCAGACCCTGTGCTCAAAGAACAACTCAACAAGTCTCTTGAAGACCGCTTCAAACGCAGCACAGACTACGATGCCGTGTCTGTCCTTGTTATCTACTGGAAGGATGCTCCAGACAAAGGTTACGAAGCTGAGGCTACCCAGATCGGTGGGTTTTTTGGTGCCGAATTTGGGTATTCCGTGGAATACTATGACATCCCGAGTGCGGACAGTGAGCTTGAATTAGATCTACGGATCAACACCTTCCTCAGAGACAATCGCAAGGTTGAAACCCTACTTATTATTCATTACGGAGGTCATGGAAATGCAGACAACAAGAGGGGGCAAAGCAGACAATCGGTTTGGTGTGCGTAAGTATCGAGTTACCTAGCTCCTCTACCGAGTAGTATCATCTGAGCATAGTTTAGCGATACCGACGTCGACTCTCCCTTTCTCAGATGGTCCAACATCCAGCCAAAACTTTCTCAGCACAAGTCTGAGGTGCTCGTGCTTTTAGACTGCTGCTACGCCTCTCAAGCAGCCAGAGACTCGCGCGCTTCCGAAGATTCCAACTCCGTGCCTCTAAATGTCGAGTTATTCGCAGCATGTGGTATGGGTCAGAAAACCGTTTGTCCCGGGCCCAGATCATTTACATCCATCTTGATTACCGAGTTACGGCAACAGCTTGCGGCTCATAAATATTCCACCATCGCATTAGCGCACAGGAACATGGCGTCCAAATATTCGCACCTTGCGCAATCGGCAATACACTTTACTTTCGACCACAAACGCACTACTCGCCTTGAGCCTTTCCACCAATCGAAGTCGTCCGAGTTAGGAGCCATCGTGAGACCAGAAACAGCATCGCTAGTGCTTCAGCTCTCACTCACCACTGCCGATCGTCCGGCCCTTGAGGACGTAATTGAGTGGTTGAAGCTCAACCCTCCACGCACGATATCTAAAGTCGTAGTTGAAAACATTATCACTTCGGCGAACGCAGTATATGAATATGCCTCTCCACAAGATGATGGATCTCGATCGATGGCAAACTTTGCGAACTTATCGGAACCTGCGAAGAAGGATATCTCGTCCGCTTGGGGTATATTTAGCAATACCGTAGCGACACTGGCCGCTTCTATGAAGAGGATGCCGTCAGCACTTATTGTCTCGGCTCCATCAGACGAGAGCGACGCAGCTGACGATGTGGTGCACCAGCTAGATCGCAGTCTGAAGCCACTAGAAAATGCCATCGAGCGGAATGTGCTGTCCCTTCCTGAACTGGATGACAAGTCCGTCTTATTGAAAGCAATTGACGACAAAATTATGAAAGACTTGGGATTTGTCGATACCCTCAACCTACGACTGCTAGCTCGCTTCAACGAACAAACGGCACGTAAAACCAAGCTGGAAACAGATATGGACAGTAGCACGTTTAAGATAAATGGACCTTTCGTCAACTTTTCTATTGAAGGAATTTCTGAACTAGGACGCGTACTCGTCGAGTGCAAAGAATATGGCAAATCCGTTGACGAGCGTGCTATCACCGCCTCCAAGCAGCACATGGAGAAATTGGCGATTCTACTCGGCTCCTCCAAATCCGATGATTTCCATACGCTCAACTGCCTGCGTTTCTTCCACGATTCAACGAACCGCAGGTCTGGTCTAATCTTTGGGATCCCCGAAGCAGCTCGACAACATCACATCACCTTGCGGGACATCATCCGACTGATTCAAGGTAAATTCAAGCCAACCCTAAGCCAACGTTTCCAGATCGCCTACAAGATCGGCAAGGCAATGGCCAAATGGCATCTCGTGGACTATGTGCATCAAGGGATTGCCAGTCACAACATTGTATTCTTTTACGATGAAGCACAAGGAGTTGATTTCTCAAATCCCTATCTATGCGGGTTTGAATATTCCCGAGAGAGCGGTGCCCCTTCCACCGGTCGCTTTGTTGTGGACTTTGAGCTCAATGTATACCGGCATCCGGACCGCCAAGGAGCAACACCGTCTAGATTTCATCGCAAAGAGCACGACATATACGCCTACGGCGTATTGCTTCTTGAGATTGGGACGTGGAAGTTGGTAAACAGGTTTTTTGACGAGACAGACCGGCAAAGCCTCACAACTTTTGCTATGATGAATACAATCCTCACGACTGCGCAGGAACAGTTGGGTCATCTCATGGGCGCCGGATATCAGGAAGCAGCCAGCGTATGTCTTACGGGCGAATTTGCGGTTCAGCAAGATGACAAAGCACAATCGCGTCTCGCAGCCGCTTTTGAGACCCAGGTTCTACAGAAGATCAACCGAGGAATAGTCATAAATGAGTACTGAGTCTTTTTGGGGCTCTGTAGGATTTCAATCATTGCTTCTTATAGATACAATCAAACTCTTCGCCTTCTAATATACTTAAGCCAGCTGAAGTTGTGATCCATCGACTTCCTGCCCATTGTTCACAGCATCATTTGATACATTGTCATGACACAAAGTGTACCTCCCTTTCGATGGGACACTAGCAATGAGATATGGGCCTTCTAGTGGATTCGAACTCCCTGGATCAAACCAAACTCGGTCACCGACGTAGAACTCACTCTAGAGAACATGAAAATTAGCTACTATCTCAGAGTAGACATCAGGGTACCATGCCGTAGAACCTTCCATGATGCTAGCACGCGTATCTTCTTGTTTCACATCAAGCGACGGTGTGTGCACTCTATTGCTTTTGGTCAGCTCAGCCGTCTCTACAACTTGATGACATATATTGCACGCACTCCTCGACGAGCTCTTGGTCTTTGGCCATGGTAATTAGTGATTATAGAGTTCAAGGGTGTTGTTAAGCAAGTATATATTTCCTAGCTTAGATAGTAACCCCCACCTATTGAACAAAGTCTTGCTCCTGAGGTTACACCACGCAGCAAGCAATTAAGCAAGCATATGCGCCAAGTGTTTGATGCCCATAGACCGCCCCAAACATGAGTATGCACGTTGCCCGGTGCAGTGTACTGCTGTAGTGTCGGGCAGGACTGGACTTTTAGGCTGCTATACAGTATAGATGCTATGAGAGTAAGACAGGCAGCTGCTGAACATGAGACAATGCACGATGGCTTCTCAAACCTCTAACAGTATTGATTCCCCCTGAGTAACCTTCCGTGTACTAATTGAGTTCAGCGCCATCAAGCCGTTTGCTGAATATCATCGAGAACATGTGGACTTCGTGTACCACTTTGTGCTCCCGACAAGCAGCGCCTATTCTTCCGACAAATCAACAGCAGAGCAACAAGAAACAAAGTATGTAAAGACCGATAGCTATGCCGCTCAAGTATCCATTGAATTAAATCCACAAATCAGTTGAGGACTACAGGCACGGGTATCCCCGATATACTGCCATTATTGCAGCTTACTCGCCTTTCCACATCTCACGACGCTTCGCGCAGCTTCGCTCTCGACTAGTCCTCCTGCAACAGAACCAACTTGTTTCTCTCGAATCACAACTTGATGCCATCGATGCTCAAGAAACGAGGGACATCTACCTAGGGAGCCAACGTCGCGATAACAATCCAGCCAGAAAGCAGATCTTGCAAGACATCAAGCACGCATTAAAAGAATATGGCATGTGGTTCAACTCCCACCATCACCCTTTATAAGTCTAATCACAATGAGCAAAAGAGTGACAGATAGGTAATGATGGTCTGACGAATCTACAGACGAGCTGTTAGAGCGCAACTCTCGCATCCTGAGCTATGAACCCCCAGAGCCATTAAACGTAGCGAGTCTCCAAAACTGGGTCAAGAGCACCGGTTGTTTAGCACGAGATGAGACAGGTTATCTGGACAATAAGGAGGACCTATTATGTGTTACTGCCCATCCGGATACATTTCTGGTCCGGCTGGAGCTTCTCCTGGAACGAGCTATCGTACTATGCTGGAATAGTCTCGGCCAAGTAAGTTTCTCATGCTTTCTCAACCAACCATCATGTAACCTTAAGGATATGCAAAATCTAACAATGTCTACCTAGCGCTTTCGGAGCCCCATATCGCGTGATCCTAACGTATATATATTCTCAGGCGGCTCAGTTAGACGGCTAGCTCGTGGGGCTGCAGCGTGTGGAGTTGTGCTTCTTCTTCTGCTTCCCGTAGTTGTAATTAGCTCGCTAGCTGGCACGCTGCTCAGACTTATTCTCATAGTTTTCTCAACGGCGATGGTCATCACCTTATTGGCTATGTTGACGAAGGCGAGGACGACGGAGATGTTTCTTGCTGGAGCCACGTAAGTCCCTTATTTCAAACTACGATCATGGTTGGAACTAATCATAGCTGATATAGGTATGCAACCGTGTTGGTGGTTTTTGTAGCGAATACAGCTCAGTCTAGCAGTTGAATAGTTATATTGTAGATATTTGTGCATATATATTGCCACATACCAAATACCAAATGCCATTAAGAGATAAATTGTTTGAGATATATTAGTGGTCTAAACGGTTGTACTGTGCAACTCCTGTAAACAGTTTGCTATAGCCTTCAGTAAAATCACGTGGCCTACATTCAAGGTACAGATGTAGAAATAGCCCATCACAACCTTGAAGCATATACATGGTACTGATAGGCCCCGCAGGCCCCCGTATGTTACACACACCATTCCCGCAGTTGGAAAATACACATTTTAATCTCCTGCCCTCACCTCTGCCTGCCTTGCAAGCTTTTGAATTCTGTATTACAAACACACACCAGCCAAAATGTTTGCTACCACATCATACCGAAGCAATGCAGGTCTCAAGAAGGAGCATGATGACGAAGCAAGGCTGAAGCCTGCACCTAAAAATAGGTTTTATGCCCGCCAGCAAAGTACAGACCATGTAGAGCTCATGTTCCTCCGAGTAGTGGGTAGAAACCGGGTTCCGATTGCAGCTATAGAAGACATACCGAATACCATTGACGAAGAAGTGCAAAACGCAGTCCCATACGGTGCGACGATGGAAGTCCACAAAGCAACATGGAACAAGCAAGGTGTTGTAGTGAAATACATCCGCAGAGACTACGTTGGAGAAGCTTGTGGTCGAGCAATGTTGGACATGAACTTCGAGCTCCAGCTGATGTCCAAGGGGTCATTGCGCAAGCATAGGAACATACCTAAACTCATCGCTGTATGTTTCGACACACGGCCAGGAGATCCACAAACTTCCTCCACCGTGTATCCCGGTCTCGTGGTAGAGCCTGCACACGAACGGTATCCAGACCTAAAACACTACTTCGACATTGGGAGCCACCCCAGCCGGCCCCGCAGATTACCATTCCAGACCAGCGCACATTTCATCGCCGACATTGCGGACGGTTTAACAGCACTACATGACCATGACATCGTGCACTCGGATATGAAGCCAGAAAACATCCTGCTCTTCGCAGATAGCGCGTCCCCCAGCGGGCTTGTTGCGAAGGTAGCTGATTTCGGCTTCGTGGGCATGACAACATACAACAATGCTGGAGAACGTGCGGGACTTTCTGAATCCCGACCACTTGGTGGGACGGCTGAATGGGCTGCGCCAGAGTGCCTTGTTGATGCTGACCCCGTTATGACTAGCCGCTCGTTAGAACATCCTTCGTATGAGAGCTGTATTGATATCTATTCGTTCGGGCTTTTGGCAAGCTATATTGCACTTGATGGCCAAACGCCTTTGGAATATGCTCTTAACCTATCCCACTCCAAGACTTCTGATGCGTTGCGTGATAAGGTAGTAGCTAAGATTAAGGATTATTACTCACATGACTATCCTGGCTGCGAACCCTCGTTGAAAGAGGCTGCGATATACATTGCCCAACAAACGCTTCTTCTAGATTCGACGCAGCGCATTAATTCACTTAGATCGATACGAAAGCATCTCTTTGGAACGTAAGTATTTAAACTCATCAAGCGTCGCCTCCAAGCATAGATAGCTAACAAGCAAAATCAGAGCAGCAATCGAAACGAGAGAAGAGCCAGGGAAGGACAAGTTCGTCCTAAACTTTAACTTGTTCCCACAGAGTGCGCATGAGTTCAGATGTGATGGTCTGTACGATGCTTATTGGGCCTCGCCGCCTGCATTTCGAGAGAAAGTTTATGGTTCCTTCAAGAATATCTCGAGCGGACCGTTTGGGCAATATGTGCCTATGGAGGTCTGGAATTGTATGAAGGAAGAGCCATAGTCTTAGCGAGCTAAATGACGCACACGGAATAGTTCAGTTTGCCAAAGTAGTTCAAAGTAGTTAAAAGTGCTTGATACAAATAATACGCTGGTATCAGAGTTCCTTTGGTACTATTAGTTTTGGTACTATCTGACAACTGCTCCCATTAGGCCATCTTTGCATCTCCTTCTGGCTTGATCCGCCGTACCCAATTCAGCATCCTTCGAGAAGGAGAATCGCTATTTTGATTCCAGTCCCCATAAAGCTTTACTAGCCAGAATAACAAGAGAGTCACAAAGACTGCCACGGCGCCTACAACGAAGCATACCCAGATGCTCAAGCCAGAGCCATTGACCTGCTGAATATTCATCCCAAATATGCCAGTGACAAACGACAATGGAACATAGACAAAAGCCAACAGGGTAAGCCGACTTCCTCTCTGAGCCTGCTCGATGCTTAAACGCGATTGCTCGAGGCTCAGTCGCGCGTCTTGAACACTGATGGAGCTCATGAATAGCTGGAATGTCTCCATGAGAAAACCTTGGAGTGCGGTTGCCTCCTTAGCCAGGTGCTCGAAGTTTCTGATGGGCGCTCTTGTCGCGCTTTGCATTGTGTTTTCAAAGTAGGCCTTCACGTTGTCCGGGACATAGGTGGAAGTCTCTGCCAGTCCATCCTGTAGATAGGCAAGATCCTCTCGTCTATCGTGCAATTCGGCGTTGATTTCTAACCTGGGATCTCGGATCTCTCTAAAGCTGATTCTTTTGATTTCCTTTTTGAGGCGTCTCAAGTCCTCTTCCCATAGGCAGCTTGCCCAGAGATATACAAATGGATAGGCAGGAATGACTCCGGGATCGACGTCAGGTTTGAATGATTTGAAGATGTTTGTTGTTGGGAAGTATAAATCAAAAAGAGCTGTCTGGTGCCAACTATGCTGGAAAAATATCTTGAGATTTTCAAACAAACTGTGTCTATCTTGAAAATCAAACAACAGCCTAGGTAACTCAACTCCCCCTCTGCTTTTTGAGTTCGGGAATCTCAAGGTTGGGAATGATCTGGAGTTCCTATCTAAAACGTCGGAGGAGAATTCTACGGGCGGATCCACGAGGAACAAATCTGACGTAGCGAGAATGGTTGGAGAAGTTCTAGCCATAATTGATGGATTTACTTACATGTGATTTTATCTGGTCGACAGTAAGAAATGCGTGTGCTTGATTGTATTGGCCATCGACTATCCTTAAAGCAGTGGCGAGATATGATATTCGGCGATGAGCTGAGGTTCTGATATACAGAGGGCTCGAGATTTGGATATTCGTTATGGTATTCAAATATTCCATCTAAGTAATCACAGCTATCATGTAGAAATGAATGTCCGTCGCGAAGCACTGGTGATCGTGGTTGCGAATGAAACTGTTCTCGCACACCTGGCACAATATGCAGACGAGGTTCTAGTTGCCATTCCTTTCGCTCCCAGAGCCTGTTTCGATCCGGGTTCTTAGCATGTACAGCGAAAAACTCGGCGTCAATATTCCAAGCAGAACCAAGAGTCTCAATGTACTCTGCGGAGATGTTTTCGATGATACAGACACGAAGATCACGACTCTCTTCCAAGCCAGCCGAGTGGGCAAGAAGCTCGCTGGGACTGTTGACTGGATAGTCTCTATTCCAGTCTGTAAAGAAAACCTTAGTTGAATTTGAGCCTTTCGGCTCCGAGAGCCATCTCAGGGGCGTAGAGGCTCCGAGGATTTCTTGGATTATGCCAATTTGTGATTCCCGCGGATGTGATGTGACTTGGCGGCCCTCTATCGTGGGTATCGTCGATCCCATCTTGTTCTTGACGAAGTTTGTGACTGGTTGCTCTGGAGATTTGCATCAACAATGAAGCCCAGTTTCTAATGGTACTCCCTACACGAATATTTCTGACGTGCGGCTGAACTGTGGGGGCTGAATGGTGTTACCAGGGCGTAACATTTTCCCATCACGTGCGTAACCAAGGTGTTGTAGAAGTCTCCATTTCATTGCGTCGTGACCACACCGCGCATTGAAGAAAATATATCGCCCGACGGGATTGAAAGTCCCGCACTGTGAAGAGCTATCTATAGCTGCACATAGACTCAGCCATGTATATAGATGAAAATGATGGAACTATATCCAAGCTGCAAGGAGGTTTCTAAGAAATGAGCATTTGTCTATGGGCTCGTTCCACATAACTTCATTTTAAATGAAGCAGACTCTTGATTTTAGGTCAATTAAAGACATAAGAATTAGACTGACGATAATCCATATCTTCACACTGCGTGAACATGCTCTAGCCCCTCGTAATAACGATGTAACTATAACTTGTAGGTCAAATCAAGGTGCCATGAAGTGCTCGTGGAGTTGCTTGTGAAATTGGTCGATGAGTGAGGTGGATAAGTGGTGCATCTTTCATACATACAGAAACAACTACTTCTTCAATTTGTTAATAACGCAGTCTATGTACATTGCTACATAATTGTTTCCCAGTCATTCATGCCATGCATGTGAAAGAGTTTACCCACAGTCTCTAAACGAACTCTATTCGAGAGATTTTGGCTAGATATGCCAAGTGACCATATCTTCTAGGAGAGAATGAGTATTGCACAAATGAGACATGGTGCAGGTAGAATCATTCATTAAGATGTCGCTAGACTTGGTCTATCAAATAAATTCGATTGTTTGACAACGGAGGATATAAGCAGACAAGGAAAAACTTGATATCCGACTTTTGCAGCGTGAGATAACAAATCAGAAAAACTCTCCATTTTTAATCATATCCTCCTCCCATCCCATACAATCTCGAGCTGAATCCGCATAATCATCCTCATATTCATATGCATCATATTCGTCATTCAGGTCCAGCAAGTCGAAATCATATGTCGGTGTTTTCACCCACTCATCGTCGTCATTAAGTTCCCATTCACCAAGTCTTGCCTCCAATATAATCTCCTCATTCCAACTGTCCCTCTCCTCTTCAATGCCCGATGGAGTCCAAGGTCCAATTGCCATGTCTTTTGAGTTTCCATCATAAGTAGAGCTCTGCGAGAAGACGACTCGATTCTTTGTGGCACATCGAATTTCAACACGCCAAAATGCCATTCCTTTTTGCCCCAATTTTGCGTTATAAGCCTTGTACAATCTCGGAAATATGGCGACATGGCGTTCACAGTATTTGATTGTTTCACGCTGTAATGGACGTTGAAGCTGTAACCCACCACTCTGTCCTTTCATAAGACACCACTCTTCCTTGGTTTCCGCAGAGATAGTCTTCTGATTTGCTACACATTTTGCTAATCCAAAAAGAAACTTTTGTGAGCCTCCAATAGTGCCAGGCTGCAAGTTTCGAACCGCGAGTTCCATCAACTGAAGCTCTTTGATACCATCGACGGAAATTTGGTAATGCTTGAATAGTGCGTCCGAGGCATTGCGGACGTCAAAGACGACTTTGGGAATGGTTGGAGACTCTAAGATACTCTTAAGAGAGAGATCCATCTTGTTTGTGGTTGAAAATGCCTTCTGCTCGAGGCGTTGGATATCGACGAGATGGGTTTCTTTCGTAGGGGCAACGTAGATTGTAAGGATAGATAGGGTACCTTGTCGACCCAGCTTAGTGCCAATAAAGTCAATGAATAACGAGGGAGGCTTAACAGGAAGGTTTGTGAGGCCATCGAGTAGAGTGAGGAGTGCTATCTCTGAGTCAACTATTGCAACGCTTGCCTTTGCCGACATGGTTGATGCTATTGGGAATGAAGTTCTCAAAGTCTTGACAATTCAAGTAGAGATGCGGAGGAAGAAGGGCGAGTATCAAAGATATATCGGATTGGGGAAACGCAGGTGTGTCACACAAAACAGCCCCTCAGCATCGATGCTGAAACTTTTGAGGCCGGTTACGTCATTATGGTTGGTTCTTTTGGTTCTTTTGTTTCTTTTGTTTCTTTTGTTTCTTTTGTTTCTTGCTAATCAAAGTGATTTATTGAAAAGTTTTCACATTCACTGTTTGATAGTATGCTATGTAACTGCTGTTCATTAAAATCTGCAGGAGGAGAATTGATCAACACCAAAGAATAAGAAAGCCTGCGCAAATGGAGCCTTCCGACTGGCTGCATCATTTGCAATTGTCAAGCTGTGTAACGTACCCACTTTATTCCTCCAAGCACTTCGCCTTGTTAATCTCAGAACCTCACTTAACAGCTGATAGTCAGTAGTGGTGTTCGCTGGGCTACTAGAAATTTGTAGGCCAGTTTCCAAGTTTGTTTAACCTATTGACCAATTACCAGCCTGACAGTTGGCCAGATGTTTGAAGAGCCATGGATGAAGCTGGAAACGTTAGTATGGCTTGAGGAATTTATCCTTGATCAATCTCAACTGTGGAAAAACAACATTCAAAGCTCGCGTCCGTTTCTGTGAAGCCTATCAAATCCGCAAATTAACATCTTACCAACCATCTAAGCTTCTCTTCAGTACCAACTTCTCATTTAAGTATGACTTGTATTCAATCCTCAACACGGTTAGAAAGGTGTCTCAGCCTTCAAAAGTTGAACCTAGAAATCTTGTCTCGGCAGCCTCAGATCATTAGCAAGAATCCCAATCACTGGGATAACAAGTAAGAGAATATCGTGACACCGTTGCATTTTTCTGTCATATGGTATACTTGCTTGGTTGTATAAGAGTAGTCAAGTACTGTAGCAATATCTGAGCTTCCCATCCCAACCAAGGCATATGCTGTCTCAGATATCCATACATCTCCAGTCATGGAGTACCACTATTAGCGGCTGTAGACTTGGTATCGGAGTCCCCGGATATCTCCAATGTGCTCGCTACCAGATCATAATGTAAGCAGAGCTTTGAAGCACATCTAACGCAACTTACACCTGCCGACTCATAAACTAACCTTCGAGCACACTGCACCTGGCAAACTTATTTGTCTTGTGATTTCACGTAGGACGTGAAATAGGAATAGTAACATCGCCTTTCCAACGTAACATGTGACCTGCAACCGCAAGTTTCTTTTAAGTCGATATAGTCAGTACCTTTTAAGTCGATACAGTCAGTACACTGTTAAGGGTTTTGGGGTCAACTAAGTTCTAGAAGAGTTGGACTTGTCTTGATTTCTGTAAGAGCCGTTCAATGGAGGACTGGTCTTCTTTACTCCGCTGTAAAGCCGCATGACGTATCCGTGAGCGAAACTGGCTTAGTCCCAAATCAATCGTTGCTTATATCCAATACATCGCAAAGCTGTGGTTGTTCATAGGTTGAAATCCTCTCGAGTGACAAGGGAATGAAACAAAAGCAAATCCAATTTCCAGTAGATACGAGCCACTCGATCTGAGTACTCAAAAATACTAAAGAAACAAAGGTTGGTTGGTAATGATTCGTAGCTCGCGGGAAGGGACGAGAAGTTATACTTATGCGATACCTCTGCAAAAATGGAGTGACTCTTCGATAGCTTATATCAGTGGATTGTACGACCTGCGACCGTTTCTACACGATCAAACGTTGGAGATGAAATGCTCTATCAACACAGGCTGATTCAATTTACTTCACTTGTTTATTTGCCAGCTTTGGCAATTCTGGAGTGGTGGAGGGAAGTGGTTGCCTACAAACGGCTTTTGTTCGCTCTGGCACTGTTTGCAGAATCAATGGAGTAGAAGTGGGTTCTAGAGGATTTGTCAGAGCTAAGCTGGTGTTATACACATATCGGAAGCATAGCCGCTGTCAAGTCCTAATATTTTCTTTGAAAAGGTATTAGGTACATTGAGCTCTCACAACATTGAGGCTTGTGTGTTGCCGTAAACACGGCTTGAATACGCCAACAAATGAAACAGTGATAGCCCTTATCTATTCATAAAAAAAGAAATGCAAGTAGCCCGCTATGTAGTTGTCGACGGCCCACTAAACATGATGTAGTGTCTCCTATAATACTCAAACATATTCATTTCCCCAACACTGTGCCAATCTACTCACATCTGCCACTATCGCACTCCTTTATCCATCCATGTAAAATAGTCTATGGCTTAAATCCCATCAGAACCCCCAGCTCGTAGTGTCGGACTGCATAGATGAGAATACTCGTAGAAGCTATGGTGCCATAACAATCTGGACTGTAGGTCAGCCTAGTGTTAGAAATAACGAGTAGTTATTACTAATATCAAGGATATATTACCTCATTTCCTTTACTTAAACAAAATCATACACTTCGAAGCAAAGCTCACTATCTCGGCATCGTACGACCTTGATCGTCGTTTCCCTTGTAAATTTGGATGAAGGCCGCAATTCCGATTATAAAAAAAGCAAGCATGACAAATCCCAAGATAACCGGAGTGGTAAAGAAGTCGCTAAATGCTGAGGCCATGCTAGTGAGTGTCGAGAAGTCTTGATAGTCTCGATCAAACTATGTTGAAAAGGGTGTATTGATAAGAGAAATAATGAACTTAGATGGGGAGAATTTTCGACAGATACGTTAAAGGAGAAACGAGTATATGTATTCTGGTTGCGAGGTGAGAGAAAGAGCCAAAGAGAGAAAGCCAAGACTATGCCTGGAAACAAGAAGGCACTTCGCAACTCCATCATGCATAAGACTAAATCATTCTGCTTAGCCATCCCCCCCCGCTTCAATAATTGCAGGGAGGATGGAGTATCAGTCTGTCTTTTCGCACCGGTTACTATTTACAGCCGCTAATTCCTACAGGGTCCATACGACTGGGCCAATAGGAGTTTAGCGAAAACGAGGTGGGGCAGAGATGGTATCTGAGGTTTCTAATACTCGCCCAGTAATTAAATGTTAGAGCACTAGTGTGGCATAGTTTCTCTCGTATGAGAATTGGGAAGTGCTAGGCTGGCTAAATGCTTGGTTATGGAGGTGACATTCCTGGCAAGGTCCGTACGAGCAGTTTTTGTAAAGGGAAGTGAAACTCGCTTCTCACTGTTTTTGGTAGTATGAAAAGGGGTAGCTACTGATGGAGCCCTGACTTGAACATCGGAGATTGATTGGGGTTATGTATGCATTGCTGTTCGTATTCATATTTAGGCACTGACTAGGCACTTTGGCAAGGCAGAATGGCATCGCAAAATTTCCCCTAAGTTAATCCTTGGCAAAATCCAATTGCCATGGTAATTAGGTATAGGGTTTTGATCTAAAGTATCTCCTCAAAGCTAGGTATTGCTTGTTGGTTGCTTTTTCCTCACTTGGATAAAAGAAGAGTGTTGCAAGGCGGAGTCGACCACCGCCTTGCAACGGCATAGAGGCAGTTTCTCTGTCAATTGTCAATAGAGGCTCTTCTTTAGAACCAAATAGGCCAGCATCATTCCCAGATCTAGATATCTAGCCCAATAAATTAAATGTTCTATTTGAGCCTACGCACCTACCCAAACTGCAGTTTCAAGATTGGCTGGCCGCTGTCTATTCAAATGTTCCGCTCAACAAGAATCACCTATCACCTATCTAACCGCTGCCATTTCTCAATCACCCCTTTCCAGGCTATCCGAACTCCACAAAGCCTCCTAAAGATGATATGAAATTACTCCTTCTTTGAGGTGTTCGAGAGTTTTGTTTGGGTGCCTTCGATAAGGTGGTAGAGTGGCTATAACTGAATCGTGGGATATTCCACTCCCTCCCTTGTGAGTACGGCTCTGTGTGAGCGTGAACAACCAAACGGCAGCAAGATAACGGTTGGTAGATACTCCATGTGCCTCACAACTGCACGGGTATTCTTCGCTGTATCAATACATCTATGCCTTCAAATCCTGACATATCCCTCTTCAACACTACCTCCGCTTCGCACTGCAAGTCCATTTATGCTCCATTATATACACAGAGCTGCTCTGTCCTTGCACGAATGATACTTGGCCGGTTTTCCGCAACTGGAAGCACAATTGATGGGAGTTAGACCATTCCTGAATGCTGGCCATGCGTTTGGGTTATCTCGATGGTGCCCGTACTGTATCGTAGCAGATTTGGCACTGTGTCATCGTGCCCTATTCATCAATCAGTATCTTTATCACAAAGCTCAGGGGGAAATTGCAAGGCACAGTCTGGTAAACTTGCACGGCTTGAGACTTACCTTGACAAAGAAGGTAATTCTCTGGTAAATTATTTACTGCTCTGCGAAGCTGTCAGGAGGTTCCCTGGGAAGCTCACCATCGATGAATTGCAGTCTATGATCTGGAGGGTATGGGGTTATTCACTGCTTGTCAGTGTCTGGTCATCTGGAACCTCAGCTGGTTTATGGGAAATGATTGGGAACTGGCTCTCGCAACGCCAATAACTTCGAAGGCTATGAGTTGACATCAATGACTGCCAAAGTCGATTACAGAAGCTAGTCAATAATAGGAGGAAGGGAAAATCATTGTAACATAGAGACATATTATACATTGTAAGCTCATTACTTCTCTTTCTGCGATAGATAATGCTTGACGGCTGAACGTTGCTATGCCAACACATATTGCCTATTCATCGTAGTGTACATGAAAGACTTCTAACAGCCCTCTAAATCCAGCTCCTCACCAAGCAAAGATCTCCTCAACTATCTCATCGCAATCATCACTCAACAGTCCTTGTCGAGCGTATCGTAACCGGCCTCCGACACCATCAATTTCGAAAAGTGGTTGAATGCTGGACCGCTGCGGGCCATAAATATAATCATTCATACCCCTCAGGTCTTCTTCTTGAATCTGCATGATTCTTTCAGCTGCCTTTGCGACTAACAGACTGTTCCAGAGGCCCTCTTGGCGCGATGTCGAACGAAGAAGAGCAATCGCCTGTCGTCGAAGTGTCGGCTCTTGGCAACGACTAGCTAAGTCGAAAAGAGGTATGATATACCCCATGTCTAAGCAAAAGGAAGTCGTGTGGTCGCTGCTAGATGACAAGAAAGATACTATTTTCTCACTCAGTGTGATTATCTCCTTGACCTGAGGAACGAAATGCTCCCATCCTACCTGACAACCAGGCGGTAGCTTTTGAAGATTTAAATTAATATAAGTCATCAGCAGATGTAGATGTAGCACAGAGCTAGCAATATCATCTTTTGGCGTTAAAAATGGTCCCTTTGAGTCAACAAATGCCTGTAGCCCGCGCAAGAATTTTGACAGGAGAGCTATATTTTTATCCAGCTCAGTTTGGACCTTCATATGAATATCCGGGTCGTTGCTTGATTGGATAGAAGCCACGAAATTCATAAATTTCCCACACCCGTATTCAAAGATGAGCTTAGCCTCATCAACACTTGAAAATAACAGGGGGTAATCATTAAGCTCTATGTCACCGAAAGAGCTCTCAAACAGTCTAAACTTGTCACCTAAATATGACGTCTAATTCAGATAGTTTAGCTAGTAAACATTTCAAAGAGCAGTGTGAACTTACGCATGTCACCTGCCGGTCTAGACCTGTGAATATCTGGGCAAGGTCCTCAATGGGAGCATACGAGTCCGCAGACCGCGTGGAACCAAGTGTCTGATGTTGGAGTATGCCCTTTCCTTGGTCATTTATAGTTTCATTCAATAGTTTTACGCCGATTCGGATATGGCCTCCCGCTGAAGCATGTCTCCCTTGCATATTCTGACTAGGGAGTAAGCACATTGAAGTGGACGTTTTCATGATGGCTATTTATGGACACGAATGCAACCTTACCTCGAAACAAGTGAATAACATGCATGAAATGAGGCAAACGTCGATACCTCGCCTTCTTTCCTGAGCTAGAGGAACGAGTAGGTCTTTGATTGCAAGATTGTAGTGTTCTAAAGCAAAGGCATTGATAGGTTCGCTTGTTGCTGTTTGATACAACTGCTCATGCAGTGAGCCTATAGCCACAATTGCATTTCGTATTGCTGATTCATGATAAGCAGCTTGAAGGACTAGCCTTTCCCAGAAATTCGACCCGAAGAACCCAGCTAGCTGTGGTGATGTTCGTTGCACGAAGAATGCAAATGAGTGATTTGCTTGTGGGGATGTATGGATATTAACAGACAATCCGGTGACCGAAAGCTCATTAGAAAGGGGTGAGTGCAGCTCTGGAACGGTAGAGTAGCCGTCGCAGCTCCGACCTGTAGATGTGCATCTAACACAAGCTGGACGTGCTTCATCGCATTTCACTCGTCTTACTATGACATCCGTTAGTTATTGTTCTCATGTCAACGACAGTTGGTCCCTATACTTTTACAAGTCAGACATCCTGACCTAGTCTTTGGCCGATATGTTCGCTGTCTCTTCCCTTTCGGAACTTTAGGCATTGGGAACTTGAGATAGTTTACTGAATGGAACCCAATTGTGAATGATCATCGCAGCGCGTCGTAAGCAATGTGTTGAATATATATATGACTAGAGAAGATATGATAAATATGGTTAGGGACAAGGCCTACGGAAAAGCTAGCTTATTTGGGGTTGACGTTATTTTTAGCCAGCCAAGTGCTAGTGGATCCGAATCTTACATCATGTGATCTCGCTAAATACAAAGAGGTTACATTATTGCCTAACAGTCCAATAACATTCAGGCCCACTGAATACGGATACTTAAATGAATAGCTGTGGTAAATGTGAGTATATTGGGAGATCTAAGATTGTATAAATTTGAGTTTGGGGATGGATAGGGGAATTTCTTAATATGGGAATATGTGTTAAAGCGACCCCAGAGCACGTTTGTCTCAAAACCCTTCCGAGAAGTCCATCATTGCCTTATTTGAATACTTGATAAAGCAAAGGACAATACTTACCGTAGAAGAGCTCGGACCTAGCATTGCTTGGTTAAAAGTCTTTACGAGTAACGCTGCCACATTTTTAAGTATAAATTCTTAGCGAGACTACGGTGAAAAGTATGATGCATGGTTCTTTGCAATCTCAAATCCCTTTGAATGATTATAGACCCTATTCCTGCATTAAGATCCTTTAACTTCTTTCATAAGACAAACCACCGATTACCATCAATCAGGCTGTAAATGTAACAAGTTACTCGCCAATCAAATATTCATAGTCTCATTCCCGGCAATTCTCCATATATATACAAAATCCAAACACGGGGTATATCCTATCCATATATATTTATACACCAAGAAAGCCTTCTCAGAATCTCATCCGTTCCCAGTCCTCCCTAGGATCCGTTTCCAAGTCAATCGTAACCAATCCTCTATCATCGATCCATGCCCCCGTATCTCTGCTACTCACCACCTTTCCAGAATGCCTAACCTCCTGTGTGCTAACTCCGGCCTTATCTCTCGGAATCCATATCCTCGGGGCCTTTGCTCGCATACTAGGCGGCAGGAATGCATCCTTCACGGTTCCTTCCTCATACACAATCGGAGGATACTCAAGTACGCTTCCACGAAGCACTGAGTAATCGGTGAATATCTCCGGATGCAGCCAACGCAGCATGAAGTTTTTTGAGGATGGGGAGGGAGAGAGCAAAGGCGACAACATCGGCGTGATGAAGTCAAGGGACGAGAGATATGACAATAAGCCCCGCGCTGTAAGCTTTATGACTTTGGCACCTTCTTCTCTTGGGATACCACGTGATTGTTGTTGTTCATGAATATCGGCGCCTGGATCGAAATCCGAATCATACTCAGTATGATCTTCAGGATCTTTGATCCCCTCGCCGGGCAAGGTATCTAGACTTTCGCCATGGCGCCGGAGCTCCTCTTCCACAGCTAGAGTCCGTGGAAGGTTGTAGAGCAGTGGCTTTAGCGAATCGTTGAGGGAAATATGTATCAATGCAGAGAATACCACAAGTCCAAACATAAGAACCAAAGGACCAAATGCCTCTTTGAGGGTGAACAGGCCAATCATGCATATCTCCGCTATGTAGACTCCTGTGAGGGTTTGTTTCAGGGCACGTGGGTAGTGAAGTCCGCGCGCATCGATTGTTGAAGAATAAATGTATACGAGGTTGTAGCGGTAGCTTAGGTATATGACACAGAGTCCTAGAAAGGCCACTCCGAGGATCAATGGTGCGACGAGTGCGTAAGATATGGCAATAACTCCCATGTTAGTGAAGACGGGATAGATAGAACCCCAGTGCACTATCCTAAGCCTATGATATTTCCTCGCGATTAGCCTTGGGTTACCACTTGCCGAGGCAAGTAGTTGATGTCGAAATACACTGCCCAAATGGACCATGCGAGACGCACTCATAGCTAAGCCTTGAAGAATGAAGTATGAGACATAGAAATTTGATGCTTTTGGAAGGTTTTGAGAAAGAAGTGAACGCGCGGACATCGGGTTGTCAATGATCTTTTTAATCGCAGTGGATGCAGCGGAGGTGAGGGTGGTCACAAGGAACACCTGAACAACTTGGAAAATGAAATATGCGTGCTGTGTGAAGAGTTCGATTTTGGCCGCTGTAGGAACTCCGGCTTTACGAGCACATGCTACCTCAGTTAGCGTCATCCTCTAATGGGTTGGAAGCACCATACCTCGCATAATAAATGGAACAGCACTCATGACCAGAGAAAGCGCAACAGCAGGGAGGAGACCCGAGATAAGGCCCAGGATCACAGCTGGTAGCTTTTCTATCCAAGACAGGAAAGGAACCATCTCAGTCAGGAACTTGACCTGAGAAATGATGCCTACGAGTACGCACGGAATGGACCAGAAAACCACGAGTACGGCAATAAATGCCTGAATGGCAAATCTACGCATAATCCTCTCCCACCATCGCATACACAACGAGTCCCAAACAATTTCTTGCGGCGTGACACCAACGATTTCTGGCACCATATGATTTGCACGATGATGCGCAAGTGTTTGATACGCACTTTGGGCGCTCACCTGAGAGTCAAACTCTATAAAGACAGCTGGGATGGCTATCTCCTGCCTTATCTTGAACTTTCTTCGCAGCTTGCTGATCTTCGGTGCCATTTGCTTGAGTTGATTGCGCGTCCACTTGATTGTGTCGACTCTCCTCCCGTAGTTGGCTAGCGGCCGATGGACTGGACGTTGACTGTATGGGATCCAGAGCGCTGCTACAGATCCATTGACTTCTGGATCAGGGCCATCGAATCCAAAGCTCGTTTTGAACCCAGGAACTCCATCACTTCGAGAAAAGTCTCTCGGCGAAGTGGGCGACACAAGGGTTGCAGGAGACATTGGCGGAGATGCGGGATCTTTCTCAGTTGGTGATTGTGGAGATTCTGGCGAGACTATCGGACTCGTTGAGATGATACTCATTTGCAAACCCTTCGGCTGTGAATCTTGGGACCATCTTTCTGTAGCAATATCCGGGTGACCATTCTTCAACGCCTTGATGTACGCGTTGTTGACCTTTTTGATAAGCAAAATCTCGGCCTTCTCCAATCGACAGGTTGTTGCCTCTCTATCCTTCACCAAGTCGTCTAACTCTTCCGTCTCTCTAGGGATCCATATATGCTTCGCGGCATCTCCGAATATCTTTCGTAGTTTCGTCTCATCCAACATCTGGTGTGGTACACATGTAAATAGCACGGTCCTAGAGGACAATCGGTCTGCGTAGTATGGGGAGAGCAGATATGCTTGTCGTAGATTAATGAAGAACACACACTCCCGAGATACCATATATAAAATGAATCCTAGACCAATCAGCCAGCTTCCACAGATGCGCAACAAACATACCGAAAAACAACCAAGCCTGTCCTGCGTGGACATAGTACCACATGGGGTTGCTCACATTCCCGAAAGTGAGGAGATCCAATTGTTCATTTCCATTCCCTCCATATCGGTGCATCGGTAGCAGAACCGGCCATGTAATCAGACATCCAACGGCACAGATTACACATAGTAATTTGAGGTAGCGGAGAAAGAGGTAGCCATCTAACGATGACTTGTTGAGGACCTCGGTATCGGGGACTCGATAGAACGCAGGAATCCAATTGAACCATCCCGTGGGCAGAGGATCGCTCCGTTCACTACTACTGTCAGCTTTGCGGATCAAAAGAGGAGCGAGGAGAGGCATACTGAGGTTCCAAGCTTGTCAGAAAAGTCCGCGGCGCATACACCCTGGGGCATATTCGTCTCAGAACAAAGAAGATCAGGATGCACACGGCGGCATAAACGGCAACTGGGATTAAGGTTGAGAATAAGGTTGAGAAGGAAGCAGAATTGGTGCCAGCATTGAGGCGCCTGGCAGAGGGGGAGGTCGCGTTGTCGCGGGAAGAGCCAACTCGCGAGTCTTCGTTAACGTCCTGGAGTTTATGTAATTAATATGAATCCTGCGCTGCGATATGTACCTCGGCCGTTGCATGCAATGAAGAAACCAATCCCTGACACTTACCAGTGCTCGCTGTAGTATATATGCGACATCTGCCAACGACGACCCCATATCTGAACTCCTCGCTCGCCAAAAGCATTATGTTGAAGGGAGTTGAGCGGTGGTCTGCCTGCATAATAGAAAAGAACCGTGGAGGTACAAACACAACCCATGTAGTGGAACGAAGCCCAGCGCGTATGATAGGGCCGTGATCATGATGGTGGGCTGGCTGGCTGGTGGATGGGTGGATGAGTGATAAGTGGATGGGCGATGGATGGGTGGATGAGGTTGCTGGGTGTGAATGTTGCTGTGGATGGACGGCAGCACCCTTGAAGATATGCGGCCAAGAGATCAATAGTTGATATTGGTATCCCCTCGAGGAACTTGATCTACATACAGTACCTCCTCTGATCGTTCGCATTCTCTCTATAGTGCGGTGGTGTACAGTTTTGCTCGAGATGGATGGAGGCCGTAGATTTGAGTAGAAACATGCATGTTATATTATTCTATTAAGAGGAAAGAAGCGCAAGCTGAGGAGCGGTGGAGAGGTAACTGTCCATGGATGGATGGATAGGTAGGTATCTCCATTCTTTATTGGTCTGCTTCTTCTTCGCCATCTCACAGGACCTACCTACTGTTATAGTATAGTATAGTACTGTATAGTAGTTTAGATAGATAAAGAGTATATTTGTATGTCTAGATGTCAGCATATATGTGCAAAGTACTGTACAGTATATATATGTACTGCACCAAGGTATACGGATCCGATTTGCCACAACCACGCGCTCCCAATCCATCTAGAACATCACGTGCACTCCCATGCTGCATTTGGCTGCCGTCTCATTCCCGTCTCCTTCTCGTATGTCCTGATATTCTGTAGTATCTGCTGATATACCTCCTCTTTGGCGTTTTTCCATCACTTCTTAGTGAACCGAAGCCTGGGTGGAAGCAAGCCCCATTGACGATACAGTTCATCAGATTCATCATCATTATCATCATCATCATCATCACCGTGATTATCATAACTACAATAACCCAAATCAAGACTTCTACTTAACCATTAAACCTCCAAAGATCACGTAATAGAGGCTCTGGTGAAAGTAAGTTGGTTCCGTCTTTGTGCGTGTCTCCACCCATCCAATCCATCCAGATCACCATCCATGTTATGTTACAGGAAAAGCTGCCTCAGGCCACCGCCCCTCCGCCAATAAAGCTTGTTCTGCCCCTGGTAACAAATATATAACCCCGCACCCTCCCTTGTCCCATCCCCATATTGCTTTTTCCCAGCATCCAGCCCTTCCTCTCCCACGCAAACATCCCAGACTTCACAATTCCTCCCTGGTTATTACGCCATTCTTACATCAATAGCATCATCAACACTCCTCACAACAGCATTCCAATACAAGCGAAAACCCCCTTTTTCGTGCTTTGTTGACAGCAGCGAGGTAGACCAACCAAAAGCGAGTTTGTCGGAGGCAAAAAAAAAAAAAGAGAGTCGAGTTAGAGACAGTTGACACAAAGGACGGGTTGGGGACACCAGCAAGGCAAACACCCAATTGGAAGACGTAACGATAGATACCGACCAGAGCTCAATAAGTTCAATAAGATCATCAGATGGGAGAGATGTTTTTCAAAAGCCTCCACCGCAGACGATCGTCTAAATCTCCTTCCTCGCCCTCAGCACCAACCTCACCGACCATGGACAAGGTCTCCCTATCCAAAATATTAACATCCGCCTCGACTGCCAAAACCGCCACGACCGTTGCAACAGTCAACATTAAGCCCACCGGGACTACACAGGACGAGGCGGGGGAAAACCGGGATTTTGAGCTGTTCATGCAGAAGGCGAGGCGTGATGAGGAGAAGCGGGAGAAAGCTGCACTTAAGGCGGCCCAAGAGATGGAAAGGAGAAGGAGGAATAGTAGCATGGATCCCTGGGCCTCAAAGCTGGGGAAGGTCTGATAAGGACGACCGGATTGGCGAGGTTCAAAGGCATCGATGCTATACGCACGACAGCTGCACGACTGTTGCATGACTGTATCTTCGAAAAGCTCATAGCAGCTCAGGAGTTGAAGATGGATCATTCAGTCTGTCGATTTAGGACAGTGAGCTGGGATCAACGGCATGTATAGGCGCGAGGGTGACGAGTGAGCGACGAGGACCGACGAGGACCGACATTCCTTTTCCAACGACACGAGAGTATAATCGAGAGATGAAATGGGATTGCTATGGCTATGGTTATGGCTATGGCTATCGGCCATGCAAGTTTTGTGTTGCTGCTTATATCGCGGAAACAAGCTGGGGAAGCTACGGAGTTGGGTCTTTACATTCATGCGATATACCCAAGTTAGGCGATTATGCCATGAGATTAATGAATACCAATGCCATTTGATAACACTTTCTTGCAATGTTCACTTTACCGTGCAGCTCCCAATTTGAGATTCACCACTTCTCCGTTGCCCATCTCTTCCCATAAATCTCCTCTGATCACTGCAGCACTCATACAATAACGATAGCTCTGCAGAAAACGACATGCACCATCGACTTAAACACTTGCACTCCTCAACAAATCTTATCACAGCCCATTCACAACCTACATATAACTACCTTCAAAAAAGGAAACAGCAGCTTCTAATTTCTTTTGCAAAAGAAATGTTCCCGTATCTGACCGAACCCCTTTACAGAGAAACAGACACCAAACAACCTTTCAGCCAGGGAGCGAGCTATAACAGAACATTAATGAGGCCTTGTGAGCAAAGCATGTGGGGAATAACACACACAGATCAGTTATTTTCTCCTGGGAGGCGAAGAGCAATGTAAAAATTGGAATGGTTGGTAAGTAGCAACAAGCCATCGCAAAGCAACACATACCAAACCCCCTTCCAAATGCCCTTTAGAATAACAGGCTGTAATAGTAACAGGCCACCTCAACGTCAACATCAGGAGTCAGTCAAAAGAGCCATGCAATACGTTTCGCCATCCTCGCAACCAAAGGGAAAGGCGTTCCGCACTTCTAGATCCCCGAGCGCCGATCAGCACTAATATCAGGGGCTCGCTAAAGTCACATGACGTAGGCACTTCACGTCTTTGGATGAGCTTGTGGCATTGTGGCATGGTGTTAGGGGCACTTAAGTTATGAGAAGAACTTCTGTTTAGCTGCGCGTGCGAATTAGATCTCTGGCTAAATGGAGTGAGCGAGTATTTCGCCATTGGCAGGGGTGGTTATTTGGCATTGTTGGCTGTTGGCTGTGGGCAAGCATTGACTCCGTTGAGGAGGTGTGGTTGACCTTGGTGCTTTTGGTGGGGTGAATCTCTCTAAGGATGATAGAGTGTTATTATTGCTTTTGGTACTATATGGACGGAGGGGTTAAATTTCCTGGACAAGAAAGATCTTGCTGTGGTTCAGGGAGGAAGGAATTGCGCTGTTTGGTAGACGATTGAATGACCTTAGGAGGTGGGGTTATATTGATGAACTTAACGCATGGTGCATGCTACCCCTATCTACTCTTTTGGGTCTTGAGGTGGGCAATTTCTCTCATTCCCGTACTTTAGTCCCGTCTTTGCAAGAAAGGTATTGTGGAGGCATATTCAGGTAGCCCTCTCTGTTTTCCCCTCGCTTGATAATATACTTGTACTTGTGATTTTGCAACACACCAGAAGCTTCCCGAATCGCCCAAGTAGCTTGGTGACTAGACTTGACGTTGCTATTTCCAGTGTTTGCCATTCTCTTCTCGTTGATGTTCTTAGCTAAGAATGCAAGGAATGGCAATGGTTCGAAAAGATCTAAGAGATCTGGCGAGCCTTTGAATATCAGAGATAGCAATGTATAGGATCTGTTTAGCCGATTGCTTCTCTTCGGTTGAATTCTTTTCCAAAATCGTATAACGCTTGCTTCAAATCACATTCCTCCTCGCATGTGTGTATTAACGATCCAAAAGTTCAACAATCTCGCGATTCGCTCTCCTCCCCGTCTTAGCCCATTCCGCTGGCTTTCGCCCTTTACTGCTTAGCTTACTAGCATCAGCACCTCTCTTCAATAGGTGAAGAACGCGTTCTATCCGCCCACCCTGAGCCGCCCAATGAAGCGGAGTTCCTAATTCACGACTGATTTCTCGGGCCAGCTCAGGATGGTTCTCGAACTGGACAAAATTGATGTCAACTCCCAAATCGAGAAAGTGGTCTATCATTTGGATTGCTTCTTCATTCGTGTCGTTTCTGGCAACGGCCTGATGAATTGGATAGGCTTCTGAGAGGATTGATCCGTGTGAAAGAAGAAGGTCAACTACGGCTGGTGTAGATGAACCAGCTGCTGCACCCAGTGCGCTAATTTTGCCTCTATCACTCAAGATATTCGGATCTGCCCCATTGGTTAGAAACCATCTTACTAACGGTTCTCGATCCATTAAGTACCTAGTAAAGTAAGTTCTCATATGAGGGTATGGTTGCACTCTGGGATTTCTTGAGAAAACCCATTATTCATGATGGAGGAGGCTTATTCTAGTACGGAAATATTGAGCCTACTGTAATATTGGTGTGCCATTGCTCTGCAAATTTATATCCCAACCGTGGTCTACGTATGCTTCAAAGATCGGCACCAAGTCGATATCCAGCGGAGCATTAGTTGAGAGAAGGGGTACAAGAGGCGTTACTTTTGCTCCATTTTCTAGCAGATAGTTTACTATAAGAACATGTCCAGAAATCGCTGCAGCTATCAGTGCTGGTTTAAGTTTATCTGAAACTATTGGTGACATGGAATCATCAACCCCAGACGCCACAAGCCGACCGAGGCGAATCAATGAGCTAACAATCTGGAGATCTCCATTTGAGCATGCTCGTTCGAGGCATCTTCCAGCTCCTGTAGCTAAAACATTCGAAGTGGATTTATCTAGATAATCAGGAGATACTTCGGGCCACTGGAGTAAAAGTCGCTGAATCTCCTCGATGTTGTTCTCATCTTCGTCTAGAACAAATCGGATTTCCCGAGCTAGGTCATCTAATTTGTTTGTAGAGCCGACACTGATCAATTGATCTTGAGCATCGACATTAGGTTGATCTGAATAGGCCATGATCTGAAGGGACTTGAAAACATTCGCGTCTTGAGGATCTTGTGAATGCAATTGTTTTTAGCCGGAATATGGACACTGTAGCATTGATATCCACTTAGCTTAAGAATAAATTATTCCAACTCGAGCTTACTAGAACAAGAATAGCCGGAATAAATTGAAGGGCGTCGTATCCAGAACAGAAACAACGCCGAAGTATGAGTTGTCGGCGGCATTTTCAAAAATTTTAACGTTGTGGCTGACCGATCCCATGTACAAAAATCTCGCTGCGGACCAACCGAGGAAGGTAACGTCGTAGTACAGTTACAGTGCAAGAGAACGCACGGTCATTATACAACCGGCGAACGGCCAAGAGCTTTTCAGCTTCCACCACTTTACTTTGTAGCGGTGAAAACCCCATATATTCCAAAGCTCGTACGATCCAGCTCATGCAATTCAAACAAGCTGCGGTAATACCGCCGTGCAGTTCAGTTTTTCTTTTGTCAAATAAGATGTACAGGGTCGGCTATGTGCTGGCATATGGTCCCGGCAGTAACTACCACAAACCCACCCTTGTATATGAGGACAAAATACTAGATCACGTAAACAAGACGTATAGAAGAATGGGGGTTTGTTGAAGAACTAATTATTCCAGAATGATTATTTACGATCATGCAGGTAAGACGCAGGATCTCAAGATTAAATCCAGAGTTGCAAGGGACGAGCTAGGTATGGCAAAAGTACATAACTTTCCAACTTCCTTCTTTGCAAATATAAAGTACCAGTTCCAGCTGTTTTGTTTACGATAGAGGTTCTTTCCTGTGCTTGGTAGCTTAAAATCATTGAACAATTCTTTGTAGGTTTAACAGGCAGCCACAAGTAAATGTTACAATGTTGCATACCAAACAAAACTTAATTGCTTTGGCATTTGGTCTGCTACTTGGTCCCGTGTCCTCAACCCCAGAAAGGTATTAATTCTATAACCCCGTTCTACTTCTTAATGGCCATACAAATCTTCTAATACTAAGATAGTCTGCAAAGTCATAACCAGCATCTGGCTCAAAATCTTAATGTCTCCTCAAATTTGACCCCGTAGGTTCTCAATACATCGTATTGTTTGCTAGCACTCAGAACTGATACTGCAGTAGGGAAGCACTCCATCTCAAACCACGAGAAGATAGCAATGGCGGACATTATTTATGTCGCGTTATCGATCGTGCCGATGACTTCAAACACAACCCGAGAAACGACAAACGTGCCCTAGATCGTATTCCTGCAGTCAAGCATAATAGGACTAGTCATGCCATTCAGCCGAGATTGCTAGATCTCATTACAGCCCAAGTCAACATGAACACTTTCATGGTAGCAAGAACTGGGGAGGATGCTGACCCAAACATTTTTACTGAGGTTTACGATGGTGATCAGGACCCTGAGGGGCGTGATGTCAACACTGCTGTATTTTCACTACTTAATCGTAGATTGGATTTGGGTCTTCACCATCTTCATGGATGTACAGCTCTTGTTGTTGTGTCTCGAGAAGCGGTGTATTTTGCACATTACTTGTGAGTATTTTCTTAAAAATTCAATTACCTTATTTTATTTGCAAAGTACTTCCCCGTTCGGCAGTTTGCAAATAACACGTGAGTTGACTTATTGCCTAGTGAGAATCCCTCTTTTACGGGGGAAGAAAACCCAGTCACGCAATGGGAAAACTTCCAAATACAAGTTATAGACTTCCTGGAGTCTGGAATTCCACGACATGACGGCCAAGGTGACAGGTACCTTGGTTTGACGGAAGTGGCTGATTATTTTCAAACTGGTGTTGAGATCCATATTATGACGCCTCAATTTGAGATTATAAACACACCTATAGGAGTTGTAGAATACAAAAGGCCAGCTGAGTTACAGTATAATGACATGATCATGCTGCTGTTAGCCAAGACACGACTAATTTTAGACGGACGAGCTCGCACTACTCCGGTTTCGCCATTTATATGGGCATATCAACCCGAAGATGACAGGGAGGGCTCCGTGGGTAGTATGCGTCTAGACACAACAAGAAGAGGAAGGGCGCTTTACCAATTTGATCCATTGGGCAGGGTAAGAAATCGGGGGAATGCCATATACAGAAGAGCAAGGCTCATAATGGAAGGCGATGATTTATTTAACCGACACAGACAAGTGGAATTCGGACAGGTCTACTTTGATGAGTGGCAAGACGAAGACGCCGAGCTCAGAATCCTGACGACTCCAGACGACCTTTCATGTGGAGGCCAGATCTACTCCGAAGACGAGGTGAGTGAAACTATACCCCATACTCCATCTATGATCAATAAGTCTAATCTTTCTAGTACACATGTTATGGAGAACGCTTATGTCCCGTGCTTAGTGGTGTTTCTACACTTCTTTGTGGCTTGGAATGTTATCTTACATCCCAGTATACTTGCTATGGAACTTTGCTATGCCCAGTTCTTGACGGAGTTCGTACGTTGCAATGTGGATCTGCATGTTACCTCTCATCTCAGTATAGGTAAGCATATTCAGTTTCTTTGTGTGCAGTAGAGAGAGCGCGCGTTGCATCATTAGGTTAGAAGCTGATTTACGACAAGCTGTGCGAACTCACAATTGATTCAAATCACCCCCGACATCCCGCCACCATATACTCAATCAGGAATTATTACATCTAGTCAGATTAAAGACCAAGGAAGCGAGATGGTAATCAATGGGACGACCTATTTCATTGGAAGCCAGACGTCCACTCTGATCATTGATGGAGAGACCATCGTTATTGGGCCTGGTACTATAGTTGTTGGCTCAGAAACAGTTGCTATTCCTGCTTCTCCAACGGGACCAGTTGTAGTCACTGCGGATGGTCTTGCTATCACGTTTAAACCATCTCGACCTCAAAGCACTTCTGCTTCACCGTCGAATTCAAATCTGATCCCAACATTGCCTATTACGGAGGTGATTATTGACGAGTCGACATTCACATTAGGGCCAACAAGTTCAACTATCACAGTCAATGGAACAGCAATCATAATCGGACCAAGTGGAGTTGTCATTGGAACAAAGACTGTTAATTTACCAGCGACTCAGACGGCCCCATCCGCAGTAACTACGCATGGGATTACTTTCACAGTTCATCCAGGAACTGCTTCCTTAACATCAACTGCGGTGCCAGGAGGTACTCCTACTCGAAGTTTGCCTACCCCAACGCCAACCCCATTTGAGCCTATCACTAGGACTGTTAGAACTTTGACTGCGTCAGATGGTTCACGAACACAACACATAACTTTCGCACCTACAACGCTAAGCCAGTACACGACTGTTACGGCTGTAACGTCAGTAACGACTGTCACAAACGGACATAACACAACCATGGTCGTTGGTTCGGGCGGTGTAGTTTGGGAACCCGTTGATAGCACAAGCCTAAGCGGGTTTCCTCCCATTGAATACCCATCTCTACCTCCATATCCACAAAGCTCAAACACATTTGTCCCGCCAATAACCTCGCCAAGCAGTAGCAATTTCTTTCCCTCATCGCAGTTTCCGCTACCCCCGATTGTCACCTCTGAAATCACCACTACAGGGCCAGATGGCCCTATTGTAACGAGGGTTACTGGAACCACGAACTCAGGAGGAAGCGTGGTTCCCGTGGTTACTTTATCCACTAAAGCTGCTATCAGTACAGCCAGCTCTTTGGTTGCAGAATATAGTAGCCTCTCCAATGCCATCAACGCTTTCTCATCTAGTACAGCGGATTCAGCAAAAGCTAGTGCGGCGGCTAGCGCAGTGGATAAAAGCGAATCAGGTGAGTACACCGCAGCTTCTGGATTTCTCCTTTGCAAGAGTGAAGTTTCTCTGAAGATTCTATTATATATATCCCGCCATTGATCATCTCAAGAGCTGTAACTAACCAAGATGCAGATACTAATGGCTTTGGACTTGGCCTGGGTATTTCTCTCCCTGGTCTTTGTTTCCTCTTTTGCGGCTCCGTTAGCTCAGCAGCAAACCTTTTGGCGGGTTTTGAAAAAGTAATAGAAAGTATAATAGCTGGAACAACCGGCAGTGGAGCTTTAACTCCCCTCTTGGATAGCCTTTCGGAAATCACAGATGAGCTTGAAGGGAAAATAGAACAGGCGAAAGGATCTACCTCGATAGACTCCTCCCCATGCAGTCTCACAACTGTTCCGCACTGCGAGGTAGTGTGCGCCACCGGGTTCATCGAAGGCACGGTGATGACTTCGGGCTGCATGCTGAATACTTGTAGTGCAGTCAGCTCTTGTGGCGCAACTGCAGCAACCTCGACGATAACGCAGTCGAGTTTCTGTCCAGAATCACGAGAGCCGGCAGGGCCAATGACATTATTCTCCTTCCCAGGATTTGTTGGATCTCCAATAGGGACGTGGGGACCAGATGAGCCAGACGAACCAGAAACTAGCACAAGTATCACCTCCACATTTCCATCCTCAAGCTTTCTACCAGACACAACCTTCAGCACCTCAACACTCCCAGCTACTCCCACACCGCCCCCACCTGCGCCTATAGTATGTGGAGCCCCTCAACCTTGTGATGCTAGCGGTTGTGATGGAACACTGGTCGACAATAAAGCGACATGCAAAGGAAATTTTGCAACTTGTACATGCATTCCTAATGCTAATACCCCAGGCTTTTCGTGTGGGAATCCCCAGTCATGTGAAAGTAATACCTGCGGTGGAAGATTTGCTAATGGAAAGGCCACTTGCACCAATGCTTCTGCTGGCTGCAGGTGTTTCCCATCCACCAATACTCCTGGGTTCTCATGTGGAAATCCACAACCGTGCGAAGCCAACGAGTGCAGCGGTAGCACCAGCAACGGTGTCTCTACGTGCAAGAAGAACCTTGCTGGATGTGCTTGTATTCGTAGTTGGAATACCCCGGGACTCAATTCGGGAGAGAACCTCATCTTGAGCGACTGCGGCATCGGACTTGGTGCCAACGGAGGTTCGACATCAAGAGAGATGATGTACTATGCTGGCGATGTCTGGCGATCCGACGGAACAGTGATTAGCAAGCCTAACATGATGGTCAATGTGCCTTGGGATGGGTCATACCCTTGGAGGTCAAGCAGCGTGTCAGCCAAATTCCCCAATGGCGATACGTTCAAAGTCACCATCAATCCAGGCTTCAAGGACCCAGCTTGGGCTGGTTGGGCATTCCATACCTACAACGAGGCAGCACTGCTTTGCTATTCCTTCCACAAGGAGCGCTTGTACAAACTAGATGACGGAAAATGGTGCTCCTCTGCGTATGTTTGCAACCATGGCGATGCTCCTGTGTTTGATAAACCTAACCCTCCTCCACAACCGGCGCCTGCTCCGCAACCGCAACCGGAGCCTGTTCCACAAGATCGAATGGAGACTTATATCTCAGCAAGTAAAAACTTCGTCGGCATCTATGCCCAGTTTGCTCAGACAGTATTTGGCCACGTTAAAGAGAGAATCGGTAGCGGAAATGAATGCCGCGAAACCGCCGTGAAACTCAATTCCCGTTGTGACATTTCCTTCAAATGCCAAAGTGCCGGCGAGAAGGTTTCTCTCAACGACGTGACCAGCTTCCTGATCAATGATATGCCAAAAGTGCCCGGTTTTGCTTCGTCCGAAGAAGTCACCTATGACGGAATATGCAAGAAATTCGACACACGGCCAGGCCGTGAAGGGCAATGTCTTCAGTATACCCAGAAGGTAGATAAGTACCTGGTTATCCCCAAGTCGCTCGACATCCAGGTGCGGACTATTCCTCCGTCTGGTTCGGGTCGGCAGCCCAAGGCCCAGGCAAGGCTACGTTACGATATTACATGTTCCAAGAGTTTGACCTGCGAATTGTGCTCCTTTTTCCATGCGGACACCCCGAGCCTGGGGGGGTGGGGTGGGCCAGTTGTAGCGCTGGACTGTGATGCTATATGTTCCAGTAGCTCGCCGAACTGCGAATTGTGCTCTCTGATCGAGAAGGCGACCCCACGGACTGTGCCTTGGGGAGGGGCGGTTTCAGTGAATTGTGATAAAGCATGTTAGGTGGTTGAAGATGATGTTAGAACTGTGCTTAAAGAATCGTTCTCTCGGCTTTGTTAAATAGAGCGTTGCGTTTATTCTGTAACTATAATTCATTCTCAAAAAGATTGGGTTGGGAAAGACTGATGATAATACTAATGCTAAGACTAATGAATGGAATAATATTACTTATATGCTGTATTGTGCCTCGAACACACTGCTGCCCAGTCCTATGCTTCCTTTACTAATGTCCAAGTGAGACAGAATCAATGCTTAGCTGACGACCCTTCGGCAAGCTTCAGCCATTACAAGCAGCCAGTTTTTTGGCCATTGCATTTATCTGAGCTCTCTTTTTCTTATGTTCAAGCCAGGATCGTTGGAACGTGGTAAGCATCATGAGTATAATGTTGCGTGCAGGGGATTTGATCTGGAGAGGATTAAAGGATGGTCTGATGCGTATAAGATCCGTAGAGACAAAGCTATTTGTTCATCAACAAGAGGCATAGCGAAAGAATACAATTGATAGACAAATACCAAATCATACCAACTGGATGATATAGCTATTTCTAGACCTGTCCTTCAAGCTGAATAGGTTCGACGATGTAATTCCAACGTTGGATGTGGTTATATAGGTATGCATAGCCGTCGAAAGGTTAGCAAGACATTGCCCCGGAGTCAGGTTCACCGTAGCTTTAGCAGAGTTGCTCGAGTGTAGGGCTACTTGAGCTTCTTTGCTCGCTCAAAATACTACGCGCAAGCGACCAAAGACGAGTAATCAGAGATATGCTTGGCTTGAGAGCTGATCAAGTATCGGTTGTGTAGCTAGTATAACATATTTGAATAGTATAACTGTATTATACACTACCAAATGACTATTAGCAGACACATGCAACCTTCCAAGCAAAAGACTTTAGCTATTAAACTTAAAAACATCAAGAAGCGAATCACAGTTTGATAAATAACAATTAAAATTCAAGCCGAACGAAAAGCAACGGGAATCAGTGCAGGCTTAAGCCAAACAGATATACTACCTGTAGTTAGAGTAAAGGAGGAGGAAACTTCTAGCTCCCCTAGAATATTTTTACGTATAGCCACTGCTTCCAAGGATGGAATGTTGGGGACGGGAACCAATATGCTCCTTGAGCCACATGGCTAGCGCTTTGAATACATAGAGAGACAACAGCAGCACTAGCCATTAGTAACATATTCTCACGGCCGCCATATCCCAATCAAGTACCACGGGCACCAAAGCGACTGGAACAACAATTACGGATAGCCAAAAGAAGACATGCGAAGGAAGCGTGATGGGTCTTGCGAGATATCCCCAAGTTTTCCCCACTGTCCACCCCGCGATTCTGCTTATCAGCCGCCAAGGCGCCCAGAAGCGCCATCGTCCGCCCCGGAAAACATTCTCCAACAACAAGTGCGAGTTTGGCATACCAAGGTAATTCCAAGCCGGCGAAAGTCTTACTCGCAGTATGTTGTGGTGGGATATTGCTGGCCGAGACGAGGCCGAGGTGCATTTTCCCGCTCAATCTAGGCCGTTGGTGAGAGAAAAGGTTCCGTGACTAGGCTGGTGTGACCATAAGAAGTGAGACCTCCCCAGCTCGATGCGCCGTAGACATGCAGAGACAACAGAAGCGACATAGAAGATAGACATAGGTTGTCTTGACTTGAGAGAAGTACACGGGTCCAGGAGGATCTAAGCCAGCTTCAGCGCAAAAGCATCTTCCGCTCCAGTATAGCATTCAGGCAACCTAGAGCAAAGTCGACGGACAACTTCCAAAGGCTCGCAAGAAATCCAGCCATATCTTGAAGGCCTCGAGCTGTGCAACTTGTGCTGTAAACGACGACCGTCCCAAATCATAAGGGGGAAGCCAGAATAGCAACATAAACAAGAGGAGCATAGTCTCTCATAGCCTCTCAACTATGGGATTTCTCAAGAAATACACCAAGCCCTCCCCATCCCCGACATCAGGGCAACCCTCTACTTCCTCATCCCCCTCAACCTCCTCGCCCTCTTCATCCTTTTCGTCCTCTTCGTCCTCTTCTTCGCCCTCTAGGTCCTCCTCACGCGAGCAGATCACCCAGCATCCCAACACCTCAACCTCGAACCTCTCCACGACCAGCACTTTGATCGACACACCACAGACACATGCTAGGCCATCCGCCATAGATAGAGAGGCAGCCGAGCGGACGGTGGCACAGAGGAGTCAAGCATGGCCGCACGATCCGTGGAGAGGAGGCTTTGGACCGAATGTCAAATCCAAGGTGAAGATAAGCGGCAGATGGATGACGGCGAAGGAGGAAAGAAGGGAGGCCAGACGTGAGGTCGGCGACTGGCTGAGGGGAAACGGATTGAGGATTCGGTGATTCTGGGATTTTTTGTTAGCTCGGGAGTTGGGGGTTTGATTGATAGAGGAGTTGCTCGATAAGAAAGATGGATGGTTGGCGTTATCATTTGTGGTGTGACGGTAGATGAATCAGGGTATTAAACTACATTAGAGTTTCAGTAAACACTTCATCCTTCATCTGGGAAACCGTTTGAGGGTTTCCCATCCTATTTTCTAAACTATTGGACGTTACTGTGTAAACATGAGAAAGCGAATGTCACGGTGGTGAGGATTGGGTGATGCTTAGATAATCCCATGTTTTGTTTACATTACTGGTAGTTAAGGTACCAACCAACACTTCTTCTTCCCCGGACTTCCCCAGATTCCTACGGCACCTCGACTTCTGAGCGCAGATCAACACTTAAACATCACCCTACATCTAAACCGGGAGAATCCCAAAAGCCCATATCGACTCGATTATATAAGTCCCGGAATTAAAACCCTTCGCGGCTTGATCTGCCAGATATTATATATAGTCTTGGAAGTACGATTAACACCATATGTAATCTATCCATAATGCCTCCTCTCCTCTCTACTACTTCCTAAAGAGTAGGGAAGCGATCAACCATTGAACTCATGCTAACAACCAAGTCAGTCCCTTCTTTTCACCAGATGGCAACTACGCGGAGAATAATTTCTGCACCTGTAAGTGCAATTCGGAGAACTATTCATTGGTCATTCGCGTTGCTGAAAACCCATATAGCTGGCCTTGCTCAGAACATCACGCACTACTTCCCGTCCCCAGATCTTGTCATACTACAGTTCTGTTGCCTTTAAGGGCCTCCCAACCTCTATCCTTTCGCTTTTACAGCCGGGTAAACGTACTTCTTTTGATAATGCCCTCGATGCCAGACACAATAGCCCCCCCCCTTCGGGTCCACCTTGTACTCGATCGAAAAACCACGGACAAGGTGAACCAACTCCGGCATTTACTCTCAATCTCCTATGACGAGAAAAATACTAAGCCATCGACAAACTTGTCGTGCCTTTTACAAATCCCCGCCGAAAACACGGAAGTGGTCCAAGGCACGTTGAAGAAGATAAGCGAACAGACAGATTTCGTTAGAATGGGGTATGGGCGCCCCATATTGCTAAATCCGCTATTGGAGGGAATGGGACTGGCACTCCAGATCCCGGAAAACGAAGCGGCTACTAAACTGAGGAACCAAATCATTGAGGCACTGGGCAATGAAAGCGTCCGGATCCATGGCAATAGCATTCCGCCTCACGAGCACACCTGGAAGGTTTACATTTTTAGGGGGCTCACGCAGGCCCAAGCTAAGGATATGGAAGAAAGAATTTCCCATGCATATCCCTTGGGATTCAATTTGGGCTTTGCTACTCGATTGCGTCTCTCTCAAATGACTGACAATAAGTACAAGGGGCTTGGTGATTTTTCTTTCCAGAAATGGACTACCTGACTCTGCGGTTTTCATATGCGTAGAAATGCTGGCATGGGGCCAACTGAGTTGGACATGTATATACAAAGATGTCGAACACATCCTGGAAGCGACAGGTACAAATGACCCACACATGACATATAGGACATCTCTAGATAGCTGTTAGGTTGTCGACCAAGTGATGGGCCGGACGGGATATCCAGGGACGGCGATGTGGTTAAGAATAATAACGAACAATAACTCGTCATTAATCGATCAATCTGTTGCACTCGGGAGGAATAAAGTTCCAAGAATTCAACGGAAGCAACATCAAACACCGAACAAGCCGCGTTCCTTCTCAATGAGCAGCTGATCAGCAGCTTGTATCAGCGGTATGTATGCAAGACACGTCGTGGCCCTCGATCAGTCTTGCGCGTACCGCAGCGAATAATGCATAGATTGGTTTCCCTTGGTGGAGGAGCCACGAGAGCGAACGGAGCGGGCGCACATCGATCCATCTTGCATCTTGCATCTTGCGCAGCAGCATGTGGTGGACTGGTAGTGCATGTCCAAAGGATCAAACAGCGTGTAAACTTAGAATTATCCGTTATCCGGGCGCAAGAGAGGGGAGGGAGGGCAGGAAAGAAAAAGGTAGGCAGGCTTGCGCAGGTGTACTGCCACATATGCAAAACTATGTATGTATGGCGTTTAGGAAGTTTGGGAAGTTTCAAGTGAGAGTTGTGTGGCTGGCTCCACATACACACAGCCCGCATTTTGTGTACGTGCAGAGAGGGAGAGAGGGAGAGGGAGCAGTAGGAGTGGAGTTTAATTCATTAATCATTCATTAATTCATTCATTCATTCATTCATCTAATGATAATAATTAGTTGTCTTTTATTCCGGTCCTCCCGTAAATATATATATTTTTGGATGTCTAGAAATAAAAAACCCTAAAAACGCCTAGTAATCAATAAAACAATTAAAAAAAGCAAGAGGGAAAAAGAGATTGACATTCCCCAATTGTATATGTATTCATCATGGCTCGGCTACTCGGCACAAACAACACGCCCCAGTCCATCCAGTCCGTCCGTCTGTCCACCTACCTGCTTGTTGCTGTCTACACGTATCTGTGTATGTGTATATATATGTATATATATCTAGCTATCTATCACAAGGGACAACACTGGCAAAGCAAGGGGAACAGGGGGAGTGTCCATCACTTACGTACTTGCCCTATGTATATATGTACTGTATTTACCCCTCGTTATAGTGGCTTATATGATATGCTGTATAGGTATAGGGTATAGATAGGTATAGGAGGAGAGATCTCGCTAAGCGCGACGCGAAGCGAAGGTAAGTGAGTGAGTTGAGTGCGTGATAGATCTGATCGGGAACAATACTGGATGGATTGGATGGTAAGGTGGTAAGGTGGTAAGGTGGCTGGGCGGCAGTTGTGTTTACTAAGTCCGCGTGGGGGGGATGGGAGGGGGAGTGTTCGGTTGTTGAGGTAAACCTGGTGTTGTACTGTACTGTAATGTAACTGTAGTGATGATGAGGGCTTGTCTTACTTGTCTTACTTGTATTAGTGGTATTAGTTGTCTTAGTTGTCTTACTGGTATTACTTGCATTACCAACGTATTCTTCGTACATACGAAAGTACATACATAACATACGCTATAGGGTTACATTTCTCATGCACGTGGTATGGTAGTTTCTTGGTTATTTTTTCCCTTGCCTTGGTTGTTGGCTCTCACTGATACCAGCCTCCCTCTGTGTCCCCTCTCTGCAAAAGATCGATCGCATCTAAGTACTCCGTACTACCCTACCGACTTAATAATTACTACTGTCATCTACCATATATACGATATGTACGGTATGATATGTCCGGGGTTACCAGAATCCTGCTTCTTTGTATGTACGGGGTTAAGGCGGTGTGATGTATGTCTAAGACAGTACATACCATTTATCTATCTAACTAGCTATCTGTCTTATTCTTGTTTTATTCTTTTTTTTTTCTATCTGGGTGCCCGTTTCCTGTCAGATGGATACGTGTCTGTGTGTGCGCGTGTCATGACATGACTCTGATTCCATCGCTTTTGGTATTACTCTTTGGGAGAGAGTTTAGACTTTTTTGGCGCGGTTTCAACCGGTCTGATCACGACGTCGTCTTCTCACCATCGATGTTTCACCAGAGGGCGTGGCGGGCATTGGCGGGCGGGCGTCTAGTACAGATACTGGTAGATTGTCACTTTGTTGGAATCTTGGTATTGGCAAAGAGGATTCGCTACTTTGACTTATTATTATGGGGACTCACCAGCCATCACCCACCAGCCACCATTAATTAGCCACAATCAACCCCACTCTTCCTTCGAGCTTCTCTAACTTTCATGCTCATGCACTCGCCACAGTGTGGCTGAGCACCGCCACCCGCTGTAACACAAAAGGATGAAAATCAAGGAAGCGAGGCACGAAAAGCTTGGAAGAAGTGGGGAAAAGCGGGGATGGCAGTGAGAGCTGAGTGGCTGCAGCTGGGGTTAGTTACAGTAGTTACCAAGATGTTCCCAACCAAAAGATGTTGCAGCTGCAATATGCAACTGGACTTATCAGGCTACTGGTCGACTGGACTGGACTGGAGTGCAGTGCAGTGGAGTGGAGTGGGAGCTACTACTTCGTAAGTATAGTATAGTATAGTACTACTACTGTACATACTGTCTCTCCTCCTCTAGCGTGATTGACTGGTGATGTGTAGTGGTGTGGCTAATGGCAAATGGCAAATGACAGATCTTCTACTGGTACTAGTATTGGTACTTGTACAAGTATTGGTTATTACTTCGTACTTACTGATTTTAGCCTTTTCCTTGTACCGTACCGTGTCTGCGTCTGAGATTGCGCGGACGGGACGACGGAACCACGAAAATCCAAGACGTCTGTCGGTCGGCCCAGTCATGGTCCAGTACTCCCTACAGGAGGCGGTTCAATAGTCAGTCCCCAAGCAAGGCCAGGAAATCAATCAAATCAATCAATCAATGGATGGAATGGAGCAATGGATGGAGGGATCGATGGGCCTCCTGTTTCCTATTTCCAATCTGTCCCATCGTCCCATCGTCCCATCTTCCTCGTCTTGCTCTTTGGCCCCGTCGCGTTTACGGCTCGCTCTTTTCTTTTGCTTCTGCGTCTTCCTGGTCGGCCAACAACATCTCATACGTACATTACCGCAGCAGCAAAGCACGTTTCTTTCGTACTTGTACCATCGTGTACCATCGTGCGTCTCCTCCAAGCAAAACCACCGCATCCTCATCCCTGAAACAACCAAGCTCGACAAGCCACCCTCCCCTCCCATCATTTCCTCTCCGCTGCATTGCAAGTGGTTGACGTAGCAATCAATCCTCCGCCATCCCTGCACGTACGACCAACTCCAACCATCTGCTGCCAGGATCTCGTCGCTGAATCCTGGTTGCCTTTTGGCCCTGGCCCCAGCCATCCCGGACATCGAGCTTGTCTCGTCTTTGGCGTCTCATCATCGAATTTGGGGCAACCGTCTTTGGCTTTTCCCCATTGCCCGCCGTCCCTTACCTTGCTTCCTCTTCTATTACAACCACAACTGCAATTGAACCTGTGAGCATTTGGAGGACTCGGAGAAGGAAAAGCTGAACAGACGATGGCGCTTGGGATTTAGAGAGCTTCTAGATGTGCTGTGCTCGGACGAGGCTCGACGGACCTTTGTTGGAGCTCTCGTGGATGAAGCTGGTCGAAGCTGGCTGAAGCAGCAAGATGGGCAACGAACAATCAACACCAACGACTCGTCGGCAGAACCGTCTGTCCAAACCTCGCACAAACACGACACAGGTGACGGGCACCCCATTACGGCCCAATGAACTCGCTACAAGGGACTCGGTGGTGTTGCAGCTCGAGGGTGATGGGCTGGGGAACCACCGCTACAGCAGCGCGGCCTCCCAAGCTGCCATTAGCCCTGCGATTCCCGATGTATATATCCAGGATCCAATGAGCCATGTTGTTGTGCCGGAAAAAAAGAAACGGATGAGTTTGTTTCGTAGCAAAAGCTCACAGGCAAAGATTCAA
>Ga0247734_1000129_pt1 | contig 65993 bp, 59 predicted proteins | sample UWRJL103311B2_FD_180933 | JGI IMG/M metagenome (GOLD analysis project Ga0247734, IMG submission 180933) | Plant litter microbial communities from Arlington Agricultural Research Station in Wisconsin, United States - UWRJ-L103-311B-2 | ecosystem: Environmental > Terrestrial > Plant litter >... | reverse complement strand
TATTCGCGGCGAGTTCATCCGCGAGGCGGAGAACCTCTTCGCAGCGGTGGCGCAGGCCTATGACAAGGGCTTCCTCGGCAAGAATGCGGCGGGATCCGGCTATGATTTCGACGTGTTCGTCCATCGTGGCGCCGGCGCGTATATCTGCGGCGAGGAAACCGCGCAGATCGAGAGCCTGGAGGGCAAGAAGGGCCAGCCGCGGCTAAAGCCGCCTTTCCCGGCGGGCGTCGGCCTGTTCGGCTGCCCGACGACGGTGAACAATGTCGAATCGATCGCGGTGGTGCCGACGATCCTACGGCGCGGCCCAAGCTGGTTCGCTGGCATCGGTCGCGACAAGAATCAGGGCACGAAGCTGTTCCAGATCAGCGGCCACGTGAACAATCCGTGCGTCGTCGAAGAAGCGATGGGGATCAGCTTCCGCGATCTGGTGGAAAAGCATGCCGGTGGTATTCGCGGCGGCTGGGACAATCTGTTGGCGGTCATCCCCGGCGGATCTTCGGTGCCGCTGGTGCCGGCTGCGCAGATCGTGGACGCGCCGATGGATTTCGATGGCCTGCGCGAAGTGGGCTCGGGCCTCGGCACGGCGGCGGTGATCGTGATGGACAAATCCACCGATATCGTCCGCGCGATCAGCCGCATCAGCTATTTCTACAAGCATGAGAGCTGCGGCCAGTGCACGCCGTGCCGCGAGGGCACCGGGTGGATGTGGCGCGTGATGGAGCGCCTGCGCACCGGTGAGGCCGAGATGCACGAGATCGATCTGCTTCAGGAAGTGACCAAGCAGGTGGAAGGCCACACGATCTGCGCGCTGGGCGATGCGGCCGCGTGGCCGATCCAGGGCCTGCTGCGCCATTTCCGACCCGAAGTGGAGCGGCGCATTTCCGAATATCGTAACCAGCCCCTCGCTGTCGCGGCCGAGTAAACAGATATGCCCAAGCTGACCGTCGACGGAATCGAAGTTGAGGTGCCGGCTGGCGCCACCGTGCTGCAGGCCTGCGAGGCTGCGGGCAAGGAAGTGCCGCGCTTCTGCTATCATGAGCGGCTGAGCATCGCCGGCAATTGCCGGATGTGCCTTGTCGAGGTGAAGCCCGGGCCGCCGAAGCCGCAGGCGAGCTGCGCGCTGCCCGCCGCCGACAATCAGGAGATCCGCACCGACACCGCGATGGTGAAGAAGGCGCGCGAAGGGGTGATGGAATTCCTGCTCATCAATCACCCGCTGGATTGCCCGATCTGCGATCAGGGCGGCGAGTGCGATCTGCAGGATCAGTCGGTCGCCTATGGGCGGGGCCATTCGCGTTACCACGAGAATAAGCGCGCGGTGACCGAGAAATATATGGGTCCGATCGTCAAGACGGTCATGACCCGCTGCATCCAGTGCACACGCTGTGTGCGCTTCGCCGAAGAAGTGGCCGGCGTCGAAGAAGTCGGCGCGCTGTATCGCGGCGAGAATATGCAGATCACGACCTATCTGGAGAAGGCGTTCACGTCCGAGCTTTCGGGCAATGTCGTCGATCTCTGCCCGGTGGGTGCGCTGACATCGAAGCCTTATGCGTTCGAGGCGCGTCCGTGGGAGCTGAAGAAGAGCTTCGCGATCGATGTGATGGATGCGGTGGGCACCAACATTCGCCTCGACAGCCGGGGGCGGCAGGTGCTGCGCGCGCTGCCGCGCGTGAACGAGGACGTGAACGAGGAGTGGGCGTCGGACAAGACGCGCCATGCCGTGGACGGTCTGGTTCGGCGGCGGCTGGACAAGCCCTATGTGAAGAAGGACGGCAAGCTCACGCCCGTCACCTGGGGCGAAGCGTTCGAGGCGATCAAGGCCGTGAATGCCGGCGCGAGCGTCGCGGCGATTGCGGGCGATCTGCTCGATTGCGAGACGATGTATGCGGCCAAGGCGCTGCTGCGGTCGATGGGATCGGATCTGCTCGAAGGCCGGCAGACCGGGCTCGCCTACGATACGTCCAGCATCGCGGCGGTGAACTTCAACACCACGATCGCCGGGATCGAGACGGCGGATGCGATCCTGATCCTGGGATCGAACGTCCGCTGGGAGGCGCCGCTCGTCAACACGCGCATCCGCAAGGCGATCAAGCGCGGGGCGAAGGTGTTCGCGATCGGGCCCGAGGTGGATCTCACCTATCCGGTGACATGGCTGGGCAACGATCTGGGGCTGATCGGCAACCTGCCAGACGCGGTGACGGAGGCGTTCGGCAAGGCGGCGCGGCCGGCGGTGATCGTCGGCGGTGGCGCGATCACCAAGGGGCAGGGCGCGAGCCTGAAGCTGATCGAGACGCTCGGCCTGATCAAGGCCGCCGCTTCGACAGGCTCAGGACAGGCCTGGAACGGCTATAATGTGCTGCACATGGCCGCGAGCCGGATGGGCGGGCTGATGCTGGGCTATGCGCAGGACGGCGGCATCGCGGCGGTCGCGGCCAAGAGCCCGAAGCTGGTCTTCCTGCTGGGCGCGGACGAAGTGGCGGACGATCGCTTCCCCGGCGCGTTCAAGGTGTATGTCGGCCATCACGGCGACAAGGGCGCTGCCCAAGCGGACGTGATCCTGCCGGCGGCGGCCTATTCCGAAAAAAGCGGCACCTATGTGAACATTGAGGGCCGGGTGCAGCGGGGCGACCGCGCCGTATTCCCGCCGGGCGATGCGCGCGAGGATTGGGCGATCCTGCGGGCGCTCTCGGACGTGCTGGGTACGGCTCTGCCGTTCGACACGCTGGATCAGCTGCGCGCGAAGATGGCCGAAGAGGTGCCGGCGCTCGGCACGCTCGGGCTCGCCGGCTATGACTGGGTCGTGCCCTCGCTGGATACGTCCACTGCGAGCGGCGAGATGACCTATCCGGTCAAGGATTTCTATCTGACCAACGCCATCGCCCGCGCCAGCGATACGATGCAGCGCTGCTCGGCCGAACTGATCCACGGACAGGATTATGCGGAGGCGGCCGAATGATCTCCTGGTTTACCGGCTTCCTGCCGTACGAGGGCGCCTATGCGCTCGCGACGATCATCGACATCCTCGTGATCGCGCTGCCGCTGATGCTGGCGGTGGCGATGATCATCTATGCCGATCGCAAGATCTGGGCGGCGATGGCGCTGCGGCGCGGACCCAACGTGGTCGGCCCGTTCGGCCTGCTTCAGTCCTTCGCGGATGGCCTCAAGGTCTTCCTGCAGGAGACGATCATTCCGTCGGCCGCCAATCGCGGACTGTTCCTGCTGGCGCCGATCATCACCTTCACGGTAGCGCTCGCCGCGTGGGCGGTGATCCCGTTCGGGCCGAAGGCGGTGCTGGCGAACATCAATGTCGGCCTGCTGTACCTGCTCGCGATCAGCTCGATGGGCGTTTACGGCGTTATCCTGTCGGGCTGGGCGTCCAATTCCAAATATCCCTTCTATTCCGCGATCCGGGCCGCCGCGCAGATGGTGAGCTACGAAGTCGCGATCGGCTTCGTGCTGATTTCGGTCGTGCTGTGGACGGGCAGCTTCCGCCTCAACGATATCGTCGTAGCGCAGCGCGGCCATATCTTCGGCATCATCAACGCCTTCGGCTTCAATCCTTTGCTGTTCCCGATGGCGGTGGTGTTCCTGATCTCGTCCATGGCGGAAACGGCGCGCGCGCCGTTCGATCTGACCGAGGCGGAGAGCGAGATCGTCGCCGGTTACCAGACCGAATATTCGTCGATGAGCTTCGCGCTCTTCTGGCTGGGCGAATATGGCAACGTGCTGCTGATGTGCGCGCTGAACGCCACGCTCTTCTGGGGCGGGTGGCTGCCGCCGCTGGATCTGCCGTTCCTGTATTGGGTGCCCGGCATCATCTGGATCTTCGCCAAGATCCTGGTCTTCTTCTTCATCTTTTCGTGGGTGAAGGCGACGGTGCCGCGCTACCGCTACGATCAGCTGATGCGGCTGGGCTGGAAAATCTTCCTGCCGCTGTCGCTGCTGTGGGTCTTCCTCATTTCCGGGTGGCTGATGCTGACCCGGTACGGAGTCTGATGCCGTGAATATCGGCTATTACATCAAGTCGTTCACGCTCTGGGAGTTCGTGAAGGCGCATGCGAAGACGCTGCGTTACTTCTTCAAGCCCAAGGCGACGATCAACTATCCATTCGAGAAGAACCCGCTCTCCCCACGCTTTCGTGGCGAGCATGCGCTGCGCCGTTATCCGAACGGCGAGGAACGCTGCATCGCGTGCAAGCTGTGCGAGGCCGTGTGCCCGGCACTGGCGATCACGATCGAGGCCGAGCCGCGCGACGACGGCAGCCGCCGCACGACGCGTTACGATATCGATATGACGAAGTGCATTTATTGCGGCTTCTGTCAGGAGGCCTGCCCGGTCGATGCGATCGTGGAGGGGCCGAACTTCGAATTCTCGACCGAGACGCGTGAGGAGCTTCTGTACGACAAGGCGAAGCTGCTTGCGAATGGCGACCGGTGGGAACGGGCGATCGCCCAGAACCTTGCCGCTGACGCACCCTATCGTTAATCGGCACAGCATTCATGTACAGATCAGCCCAGCTCTTATCCGTCATCCCGGCGAACGCCGGGACCCACGCCTGCCGCGCGCGCCCGGCGTGCGAGTCCGCTGCGACCTGGACCCCGATTTTCGTCGGAGTGACGGGCAAGCAGGTGTCCGCATGATCCAGATCCTCGCTTTCTATCTGTTTGCGACAGTCGTCGTGCTGTCGGGGATTCTGTGCGTGACCGCGCGCAATCCGGTCCATTCGGTGATGTGGCTGATCCTCGCCTTCTTCAACGCGGCGGGGCTGATGCTGCTGGTCGGCGCCGAGTTCATCGCGATGCTGCTGGTCATCGTCTATGTCGGTGCGGTCGCGGTGCTGTTCCTGTTCGTCGTGATGATGCTCGACATCGACTTTTCGGAGATGCGGGCGGGATTTGCCCGATATCTGCCGTTCGGTGTAGCGCTCGTCGCGGTGCTGGCGGGTGAGATCATCTTTGCCACCGGGGCGTGGAGTGCGGGCGGCATACCGCTGGGCGATGCGCCGACGCCGGATGCGGATGCGATTCCCAACATCCAGGCGCTCGGCCTGCTCATCTACACGCGATATCTGTTCATCTTCGAAGCGGCGGGCCTGGTGCTGCTGGTCGCACTGATCGGCGCGATCGTGCTGACCCATCGCAAGCGCGGCGACGTGCGCCACCAGAACATCGCCAAGCAGAATCAGCGCCGCCCCGAGGAGGCCACCATCAACATGAAGCCGCCCGTCGGGCAGGGGGTCGAGCTGTGATTGGGCTCCAGCATTATCTCACGGTTTCGGCCATCCTGTTCGTGACGGGCGTGTTCGGGATCTTCCTGAACCGGAAGAATCTGATCATCATCCTGATGGCGATCGAGCTGATTTTGCTGAGCGTGAACATCAATCTCGTCGCCTTCTCGGCCTTTCTGCACGATCTGGTCGGGCAGGTGTTCGCGATGTTCGTGCTGACCGTGGCGGCGGGCGAGGCGGCGATCGGGCTGGCCATTCTTGTCATCTATTTCCGCGGCCGGGGCACGATCTCAGTCGACGATGTCAACCGGATGAAGGGGTGAAGCCGGCGTGATCGTACCGTTGGTCTTCCTGCCTCTGCTCGCCGCCATCGTGGCGGGGCTGGGCAATCGCGCGATCGGCAATGTCGCGGCCAAGGTCATCACGACCGGGTGCCTGTTTGCGTCCTGCGCGCTCGCCTGGCCGATCTTCCTCGGCTTTCTTTCGGGCAGCGACACGGCGCATGTCGTGAAGGTGCTGAGCTTCATTTCGTCCGGCGATCTGCAGGTTGATTGGGCGCTGCGCGTCGATACGCTGACAGCGGTGATGCTGGTGGTGGTGACAAGCGTCTCCAGCCTCGTCCACCTGTATAGCTGGGGCTATATGAGCGAGGATCCGAGCCAGCCTCGCTTCTTCGCCTATTTGTCGCTGTTCACCTTCGCGATGCTGATGCTCGTCACCAGCGACAACCTCATCCAGATGTTCTTCGGCTGGGAAGGCGTGGGTCTGGCCTCGTATCTGCTGATCGGCTTCTGGTATGAGAAGCCATCCGCGCAGGCGGCGGCGATCAAGGCGTTCGTGGTCAATCGCGTCGGCGATTTCGGCTTCTCGCTCGGTATTTTCGGCACGTTCCTAGTGTTCGGGACGGTATCGATCCCCGCGATTCTGGCGGCATCGCCGGGCATGGCGGGTGCGTCGATCGGCTTCCTGGGTGGCCGGGTCGATGTGATGACGTTGCTCTGCCTGCTGCTGTTCGTCGGCGCGATGGGCAAATCCGCGCAGCTCGGCCTGCACGTCTGGCTGCCGGACGCGATGGAAGGCCCGACGCCGGTTTCCGCCCTGATCCATGCGGCGACGATGGTGACGGCGGGCGTGTTCATGGTCTGCCGCCTGTCGCCGATGTTCGAAGTCAGCCCGACGGCGCTGACGGTGGTGACCTATGTCGGCGCGGCGACGGCTTTGTTCGCGGCGACGGTGGGTACGGTGCAGACCGACATCAAGCGCGTGATCGCTTACTCGACCTGTTCGCAGCTGGGCTACATGTTCTTCGCGGCCGGCGTGGGCGCCTACAATACCGCGATGTTCCACCTGTTCACGCATGCCTTCTTCAAGGCTTTGCTGTTCCTGGGCGCGGGATCGGTGATCCATGCGATGCACCACGAACAAGACATGCGTTTCTATGGCGGCCTGCGGAAATCGATCCCGCTCACCTTCTGGGCGATGATGGCGGGTACGCTGGCGATCACCGGCGTCGGCATCGAAGAGGTGTTCGGCTTTGCGGGCTTCTATTCGAAGGATGCGATCATCGAGGCGGCCTATGCGCGCGGCACGACGGCGGGCGGCATCGCCTATTTCGTCGGCATATCGGCGGCGTTGCTGACCAGCTTCTATTCTTGGCGGCTCGTCTATCTCACCTTCTTCGGCGAACCGCGCTGGGCGGCGTCCGAGCATATCCAGCACGCCATGCATGATGCGCACGGGCATGGTCATGACGACCATGGCGCGCACCACGACGCACCGGACGAAGGCGCGGGCGCTGAGCCGCATGCGCATGATCCGGGTGCGGAGCATGTCGCGCACGGCACCGCCGGCTATCATCCGCACGAAAGTCCGATCGTAATGCTGATCCCGCTGATCGTGCTGTCGATCGGCGCGATCTTCGCGGGCTTCGTCTTCGCGCCGGCATTCATCGGCGAGGGCGCGGAAGCGTTCTGGCAGGGCAGTCTGCACCTGAACGAGCATCTGATCCACGCGATGCACGGCATTCCCGAGCTGGCGAAGCTGATGCCGTCGATCGTGATGATCCTCGGCCTGCTGATCGCGACCTGGGCCTATATGCTCGATCGTAGCATCCCCGGCCGCTTCGTCTCCACCTTCGGCGGGCTGTACAAGTTCCTGCTCAACAAGTGGTATTTCGACGAACTGTACGATCTGATCTTCGTGCGCCCGGCCTTCGCGCTCGGCCGTCTGCTGTGGAAGCGGGGCGATCAGGGTACGATCGATCGGTTCGGGCCGAACGGTGCCGCCGCGCTGGTGCAGATGACCTCCGTGGCGAGCCGCAAGCTGCAATCCGGCTATGTCTATACTTACGCGCTGGTGATGTTGCTCGGCCTTGCCGCCGCCGCGACCTGGGCGATGGCGATCTGATCATGAACCAACTCGGCTTCCCTATCCTGACCGCTCTGATCGCGGTTCCCACCTTCGCGGCCATCGCCTGCCTGTTCGCCGACGCCAAAGCGGCGCGGTGGATCGCGCTGGGCGTGACGCTGCTGGATCTGGCGCTCGGCATTCTGCTGTGGGCGACCTATCAGGTCGGCGGGCCGCAGTGGCAGTTCGTGGAGAATGTCGGCCTGTTCGGCAGCTTCGGCTGGGCGCTGGGCATCGACGGGATCGCGCTGATGCTGATCGTGCTGTCCGTATTCCTGATGCCGATCTGCATTCTCGCCAGCTGGGAGGCGATCGAGAAGCGCGTTCCGGAATATATGGCGGCGTTCCTGCTGATGGAAGCGCTGATGATCGGCGTGTTCGCGGCGCAGGACATGTTCCTGTTCTACATCTTCTTCGAAGCTGGCCTGATCCCGATGTATCTGATCATCGGCATCTGGGGCGGCGCCGAGCGGATTTACGCGAGCTACAAATTCTTCCTCTATACGCTGCTCGGATCGATGCTGATGCTCATCGCGATGCTGTGGATGGCGAATTTCGCCCACTCCACCAGCATCCCGGTGCTGATGAACACCGATTTCCCACCGCATGTGCAGACCTGGCTGTTCCTTGCGTTCTTCGCGAGCTTCGCGGTGAAGATGCCGATGTGGCCGGTGCATACGTGGCTGCCCGATGCGCACGTGCAGGCGCCGACGGCCGGATCGGTGATCCTGGCGGGCGTGCTGCTGAAGATGGGTGGCTACGGCTTCATCCGCTTTTCGCTTCCGATGTTTCCGGATGCCTCCGCCGAGCTTTTCTGGCTGGTGATGACGCTGTCGGGGATCGGCATCGTCTACACCTCGCTCGTTGCGCTGGTGCAGAGCGACATGAAGAAGCTGATCGCCTATTCGTCGGTCGCGCACATGGCCTTCGTCACCTTCGGCCTGTTTGCGTTTAACCGGCAGGGGCTGGAGGGCGCGCTGATGGTGATGCTGGGCCATGGCCTCGTCTCGGGCGCGCTCTTCCTGTGCGTGGGCGTCGTCTATGATCGGCTGCACACGCGTGAGATTGCCCGCTACGGTGGCTTGTCGAACAACATGCCGCGTTATGCCTTGCTGTTCCTGCTGTTCACGATGGCATCGGTGGGTCTGCCGGGTCTTTCCAACTTCCCCGGTGAATTCCTGGCGATGATGGGAACGTATCAGGCCTCGTCCATCGCGGGCTTCGTCGCGGTGACCGGCATCATCACCGGCGCGGCCTACATGCTCTATCTGTATCGCCGGGTGGCCTATGGGCCGCTCGACAAACCGGATGTGGCGGCGATGAAGGATCTGAGCCCGCGCGAATTGGTGCTGCTCGTTCCGATCGCGCTCGTCGTGATCTGGATGGGCGTCTATCCCGAAAGCTTCATGGCGCCGATGCGCAAGGATGTGGGCGTCGTGCTGGCGCGCACGGACCGCGCCTGGAAGGGCGGCGATGCGAAGGTCGCCATGAACGCGCACCCGAAACCTGCTCACGCCGAGGGAGCGCACGAATGACCGGCTCGGTAACTCTCGCGGCGAGTGTGCCCGAGCTTATTCTTTCGATCGGGGCGCTGGTCCTGTTGCTGGTCGCCGCGTGGCGCGGGGATGAGGCTTCGCGCGGGGTCAGCTGGGCGGCGGCGGCCTTGTTCGTTGCCGCCTCCGTCTCGCTGATGGGCGCGCCGAGCCATGCAGGATCGGCCTATGGCGGGCTGTATCGGGCCGATGCCTTCGCCGGCTTCGCCAAGCTGCTCATCTATATCGCGAGCGCCGTTTCGGTGGTGCTTGCGCCAGCGTGGTTCTCGCGCTCGGGTGTGATGCGCGCCGAATATCCGGTGCTGATCCTGCTTTCGGCGACGGGCATGGGCATCATGGCGTCGGCTGGCGATCTGCTGACCTTGTATGTCGGCCTGGAACTGCAGAGCCTTGCCGCTTACGTGCTGGCGAGCTTCATGCGCCGCGATCTGCGATCGGCCGAGGCGGGTCTGAAATATTTCGTGCTGGGCGCGCTGGCGAGCGGCATCCTGCTGTACGGCATCTCGCTGCTGTATGGCTTCACCGGGACGACGCAGTTCTCCGGCCTGCATGCAGCGGTCGCAGGGCGCGGGCTTTCGACCGGTATCCTGTTCGGCCTGGTGTTCGTGCTGGCGGGGCTGGCCTTCAAGATCTCGGCCGTGCCGTTCCACATGTGGACGCCGGACGTGTATGAAGGTGCGCCAACGCCGGTGACTGCGTTCTTCGCGTCGGCGCCGAAGGTGGCGGCGATGGCGCTGATGGTACGCGTCACCGTTGAGGCGATGGGGCCGGCGACGGATGCGTGGCGGCAGATCATCATCTTCACGAGCCTCGCCTCGATCGTGCTGGGCGCGGTGGCGGCGATCGGCCAGACGAACATCAAGCGGCTGCTCGCTTATTCCTCGATCAACAATGTCGGCTTCGCGCTGCTGGGGCTGGCGGCGGGGACGCCCGAGGGCGTGTCTTCGGTGCTGATCTACATGACCGTCTATATCGCGATGACGCTGGGCAGCTTCCTCTGCATCATCCGCATGCGCGATCTCAATGGCGATCCGATCGAGGCGATCGCGGCGCTTTCGGGTCTGTCCCGCACGCGCCCGGCACTGGCGGCGGCTTTGGGCATGTTCATGTTCAGCCTGGCCGGCATCCCCCCGCTGTTCGGCTTCTATCCGAAGCTGGCGGTGTTTTCGGCGGCGACGAATGCGGGGCTGTTCTGGCTGGCGGTCGCCGGTGCGGTCGGGTCTGTCGTCGGCGCTTATTATTATCTGAAGATCGTCAAGACGATGTACTTCGACGAGCCGGCGGCGCCGTTGGAGAAATCGGACGACAAATTGGTCGGCGGGCTGATCGCCGTATCGGCCATCGCCATTTCGCCGCTCGGCTATCTGGCGATCCCGATGCTGTCCGCCGCGACTTTCGTCGCAGCCAAGGCGCTGTTCTGAGCCGGGGATGATCCTCACCGTCAACGAGACGGGATCGACCAACGCCGATCTGCTGCGCGACGCGGCGACACTTCCCGAGGGAACGTGGCTGCGTGCGGAACGCCAAACGGGCGGGCGTGGGCGGCTTGGCCGACACTGGCAATCGCCCGCCGGAAATCTCTACGCGAGCACGCTTGTTCGGGCGATGCCGGGCGATCCCGACGCGCCGGGGCTGGCGCTGGTCGCAGGCGTCGCGGTGCATGCGGCCGCAGCGGTGTGGGCCGGCGCCCATGTCGGGGCGTTGCGGCTGAAATGGCCGAACGATCTACTGGTGGACGGCGCCAAGCTGGCGGGCATCCTGCTGGAGCGGAGCGGCAATGCGATCGTCATCGGCATCGGCGTCAATCTGGCGGCGGCGCCTAATGGGCTCGGGCGTCCCACCATGAGCATGAGTACGCTGACGGGCACGCCACCGGACCCCGCAGCATTCCTCGACGATCTGGCGCGGGAGCTCGCGCTGTGGCTCGGCCGCTGGCGGGCGCAAGGGCTCTCCGTCGTGCGGACGGCGTGGCTGGAACGGGCGCATGGGGTGGGATCGGCGCTGTCGGCGCAGGGGGCCGATGGGGTGCGCTACGAAGGATTGTTCGATGGTCTCGATCAGGACGGTGCGTTGCGGCTGCGGCTGGCGGATGGATCGGTCGAGATCATTCGGGCCGGGGACGTGCTGCTGATCTAGGCAGTGAACCCATAGACGACCGTTTTCGCACATCGGCTGAACGGCCGAGATAGGGTGATTAGCTGCCGCTGGTTGGTCTGGAGGGCCGGCAGGCATCTGCTGCGCTCAAGACAAGCTCAGCCCACTGACCGAATGGGCTCAGAGTTCGGCCCGACCTCTGACGTGCGCCCATGACCTTATCGTAAGGTGCTTTCGCGCTTCCCACGTAGTTCGGCCCATCTGGGACGATAACAACCGCACCTTCCGCTGTTCGCTCGCCAGAACGGAAGGCAGATGGCCCGTGCCCCTCGGCCAGTGCCGTCTGCAGACCAAAACACAAGTCTATGTCAAACGTATCGATCCTGCTGCCAGACCAAGCTGTGTCAATGACGTCGACCTTCACACGCGGCCCAAAATGACGCAGCACTACCGCTTGAACAGAGGTTTTCCACGCATCGTGCCGTTCTATTCTCAGCACCTCATCGGCATATCTTGGTGTTTCCAACTGGATAGGTGATAGCCAGGCACCGACCAGAAAAGTCATACTCATTCCGTAGTTTAGCGGACAAGTGCGACAAGGCAAAGCTTGTGGCGTTGACGACGCACGAACGTCTGCGACGGGGCAGAAGCCGACGGCCCCCCCATTTGCCTACCGCCGAATGGCACGATGCACGCCGATGCAGCTCGCCCGTTGCGGCGAACAGGGCGCGGAGAGTAAGGCGCGAACTTCGCCAATTGTCGCCGCCCAAGGGAATTGCATCGCATGAAGACGCGCTTCACCGAGCTTTGCGGTATCGAACATCCGATCATGATGGGCGGCATGATGTGGGTGGGCCGGGCGAGGCTGGCCGCGGCGGTTTCCGAAGCGGGTGGGCTGGGCACGATCACCGCGCTGACCCAGCCGACACCGGAGGATCTGGCGACGGAGATCAAGCGGGTTCGCGAGCTGACCGACAAGCCCTTCGCGGTGAATCTCACGTTGCTGCCGACGATGATGCCGCCGCCTTATGCCGAATATCGCCGCGCGATCATCGAAGGCGGCGTGAAGATCGTGGAGACGGCAGGCAACAAGCCGCAGGAGCATATCGAGGAGCTGAAAGCCCACGGCATCGTGGTGGTTCACAAATGTACGTCCGTGCGGCACGCGCTCTCCGCCGAGCGCTGGGGCGTGGACGCGATCTCGATCGACGGTTTCGAATGTGCCGGTCATCCGGGCGAGGACGATGTGCCCGGGCTGGTGCTGATTCCCGCCGCCGCCGACAAGGTGAAAGTGCCGCTGATCGCCAGCGGCGGCTTCGGCGATGGGCGCGGGCTGGTTGCGGCATTGGCGCTGGGCGCAGAGGGCATCAACATGGGCACGCGTTTCTGCGCGACGCAGGAGGCGGAGATCCATGAACGGGTCAAACAGACCTATGTCGAGAATGACGAGCGCAGCACGAACCTGATCTTCCGCAGCCTCCACAATACGGCGCGCGTGGCCAAGAATTCCGTTTCCGACGAGGTCGTCCGCATCCTGCGCCAGCCGGGCGCGACGTTCGGAGATGTTGCCGAGCTGGTGCGCGGCGCCAAGGGACGGGTTCTGCTGGAAACGGGCGATCTGGATGCGGGGGTGTGGACTGCGGGCCAGGTGCAGGGCCTGATCCACGACGTGCCGACCGTCCGCGAACTGGTCGAGCGGATCATGCGCGAGGCGCGGGATATCGTTGATCGGCGGCTGGCTGGGATGGCCGGCTAGGCTTGAATTGCTCCCGCCGGTTGCTTGATCTCCGTTCGCACCGAGCCGATCGAAAGCCGTCCTTTCCGACAGATCGCAAGAAGGACGGCACTTCGACAGGCTCAGTGCGAACGGAGGATATCAGTTTGCGCTTAGAGAGCGGCCTTGAGTTGATCGGCGAGGTCGGTCTTTTCCCACGGGAAGAAATCGCCCTCGGGATTGCGCCCGAAATGGCCGTAGGCGGCCGTCTTCTGGTAGATCGGCTTGTTGAGCTTCAGATGCTCGCGGATGCCGCGCGGGGTGAGCCCGCCCAGCGCCTCGATCTTGCCGATCGCGGTTTCGATCGCCGCATCGTCCACCGTGCCGGTGCCGTGCGTATCGACATACAGCGACAGCGGCTTCGACACGCCGATCGCATAGGCCAGCTGGATCGTGCAGCGCTTGGCGAGGCCGGCGGCGACGATGTTCTTGGCGAGATAGCGGGTGATGTACGCTGCCGAACGATCGACCTTCGTTGGATCCTTGCCCGAGAAAGCGCCGCCGCCGTGAGGGGCTGCGCCGCCATAGGTATCCACGATGATCTTGCGACCGGTGAGGCCCGCATCGCCATCCGGCCCGCCGATTTCGAAGCTGCCGGTGGGATTGATGTGATATTCGGTGGCATCGGACAGCAATTCGGCCGGCATCAGATCGGCCACGACCTTCTTCACATATGCGTGAAGCTCGGCCTCGTTGGCGCCTTCGTCATAGCCCTTGGCGTGCTGGGTGGAGACGACGATTGCGGTGGCGGCGACGGGCTTGCCGTCCTTGAAGCGGAGCGTGACCTGGCTCTTGGCGTCGGGCTCCAGGAACGGCGCGGCGCCCGAGTGGCGATCCGCAGCCATGCGATGCAGGATGCGGTGGCTGTAATAGAGCGTGGCCGGCATCAGATCGGGCGTCTCATCGCAGGCGAAGCCGAACATGATGCCCTGATCGCCGGCGCCTTCATCCTTGTTGCCGGACGCATCGACGCCCTGCGCGATGTGCGCCGACTGGGCGTGAAGGTTGTTTTCGAAGCGGAAGGTTTCCCAGTGGAAGCCGTCCTGCTCGTAGCCGATGCGCTTGACCGTTTCACGAACGGTCTTCTCGATCTCGGCCTCGGCGCCGGGCGCCCATTCGCCATTCTCATAGACGCCCTTGCAGCGGATTTCTCCGGCCAGAACGACCAGCTGGGTGGTCGTCAGCGTCTCGCACGCGATGCGCGCATAGGGATCCTTGGAGAGGAACAGATCGACGATCGCATCCGAAATCTGATCCGCGACCTTGTCGGGATGGCCCTCGGAGACGCTTTCCGAAGTGAAAAGATAGTCGCTACGCATGGTCGATCAGTTCCTTCGTTCGGAGTCGCGCCGCCCTCGGCGGTCGCACTTAAAGACATCTTTATATCTCGCCTTAGCGGCGCCCGTACCCCGTTGCAAATCCCAAGGAGAGGAACGCCAGACACACTGCCAGGGCTATCCAGTTGCCGATCCTGGAGAAAAGGGTGGGCGGCAGGGCCAGGGGCAGACGCGCGTCGATCGCGCCGGCCCGATGCCAAGGCAGGGATGCGAGCAGGCGGCCATGCCCGTCCACCACCGCCGAAATTCCAGTCGGCGTAGAGCGGATGACAGGCATGCCTTCCTCGGCGGCGCGGAGCCGGGCCTGCGCCAAATGCTGCGGCGGGCCCCATCGCCCGAACCATGCATCGTTCGAGGGATTGAACAGGAAGCGCGGCCGGTGGGTGGCATCGATGACATGGCCGGAGAAGATGATTTCGTAGCAGATCTGCGCGCCGACACGGCCGATGCCGGGCAGCAGAACGTCACGCGGGCCGGGGCCGGGCTGGAAATCCATGTCGCCGGGCGCGAGCCGGGAGAGGCCGATCTTCGACAGGATCGACCGCATCGGCAGATATTCGCCGAACGGAACGAGGTGCGATTTGTCGTAGCGGCCGAGCAGGCGCCCTGTCGGCGTCAGGCCGAACAGGCTGTTGGTGGCGGTGACGGGATTGCCGTCGCGATCGTAATTGAAATGGATTGCGCCGGTGAGCAGCAGATCGCGCGGCCCGAGCAGGCCCGCAATCGTATCACGCGCGGGAGCATCCTCGTCCAGATACCAGGGCACGGCGACTTCGGGCCAGAGGATCAGGCGCGGCTCGGGGCCGGGCTTGCCGGTGAGGCGGACGAGGCGCGCAAAATTGCGGGCTTCGGCGCCCTCCTGCCATTTCTCATTCTGGTTGATGTTGGGCTGGATGACCCGGATCAGAGGCCCGGCGGCGGCGGGACTTTCTGGCAACAAATGCTGGATCGTGGCGGCGGCGAAGGCCAGCATCAGCGGAGCGGCTGCGAAGGCGATCGCGCGCTTGTCCCGTTGGGCGATGGCCAGCCAGACGGTGCCGGCAAGCAGGATCGTCAGGCCGGACAGGGCATAGGTGCCGATGAAAGGCGCCAAGCTGGGCACGCCGGGGATCGACATGCCGATCACGCCGAGCGGATTCCAGGCGAAGCCGGTGAAGGCCGTGGCGCGCAGCCATTCGCTTGCTATCCAGCACCCTGCGGCGAAGAGCGGCAACGCCGCCGGCCGCCGGATCGCCCTCGCCAAGCCCCAAGCGGCGGCGAAGCCCAAAGCCGGGTAGACCGCCAGATAGAGGGACAGCAGGATTACCGCGATCCAGCCGAGCCACGCCGGCATCGCCGCCTGAAAGGTGAAGGCGGTCGCGATCCAGTTCAGGCCGACGGCAAAATGGCCGAGCCCGAACCACCAGCCCAGCCCGAACGCCCGCCGCGCCGTGAGCGCCTGGGCGAGCAACAGGAAGAGCGCCGCCAGACAGGCGATGGTGAGCGGCCAGAGCGCGAACGGTTCGAACCCGAAGGCAGAGGCCGCACCCAGCAGCAGAGCGAGGGGAAAGGCGCGCGACGCGCGAAGTATAGGCATCGTGGGCCTTCTAGAGCAGCTACGCCGGCTATGCAGCGGCGATGTTGTGCGATCGATCGTGGGTTGCGCATGAGGCGGACATGAACAGCTTTCTTTTGTCGCGCGGCGCGATATCGCTTGCAGGATGACGCTCCAGCCCTTCCATCTCGCCTTTCCCGTCCATGACCTTGCCGCCGCGCGCGATTTCTATGTCGGGCTGCTCGGCTGCGGTGAGGGCCGCAGTTCGGACGAATGGATCGATTTCGATCTGCGGGGCCACCAGATCGTCGCGCATCTGGACGCCGCCGCGCGCCCTGCGGCCAGCACGAACCCGGTGGATGGGCATGACGTGCCAGTGCCGCATTTCGGCGTGGTGCTGGAATGGGACGATTGGCAAGCGCTGGCGGATCGGCTGAAGGCGGCGGGGGTGCGGTTCGGGATCAAACCTTATGTGCGCTTCGAGGGGCAGGTGGGCGAACAGGCGACGATGTTTTTCCGCGATCCTTCCGGCAATGCGCTGGAGTTCAAGGCATTTCGCGATCCCGAGCAACTGTTCGCGACTGCCTGATCGCGCGCAGGTGCGAAGCACGGAAGGGCGCTGGCCACCTGGATAGACTTTCGCTAACCGCAGCGGAACGGAGCGGGGGCGACGGGTGGGGCAGGCGAGATTCGGGGGGAAACGTGCTGTGCTAACCGCTCTCGCGGTGGCGCTCTTCGCGTTGTTCGTCATCGTCTTTCTGGCGAGCCCCAAGGCCGATCGCGCCGAGGCGGCGACGCGCGGAGCCGCCGCCGAACATCTGGGCGTGGCCTCCTGCGCCGGCACGACCTGTCACGGCCGGCAGGAAGGCGACGGCGCCGTGGTGCGGCAGGACGAAATCCTCCGTTGGCAGGATGAGTCCAGCCAGGCCGGCGCACATTCCCGGGCATGGCGGGTGCTGGGCGAGCCGCGCGGTCTTGCGATCGGTGCCAAGCTCGGCATCGGCAATCCGCAGAACGCCGCCGAATGCCTCGGCTGTCATGCGGATCCCGCGCCTGCGTACGGCCCGCGCTGGACCGTCTCCGATGGGGTCGGCTGTGAAGCCTGTCATGGCCCGGCCAGCGGAGCGTGGCTGACGCAGCATTATGCCGTCGGCGCATCGCACGGTTCGAACGTGAAAGGGGGACTGTACCCGATCGACCAGCCTTCGGCGCGGGCGGACCGCTGCCTGGATTGCCACTTCGGCAGCGGGCGCGACGGGCAGTTCGTGGATCATCGGATCATGGCGGCGGGACATCCCCGCATCGCCTTCGAACTCGATCTGTTCACGACGCTGGAGCAGCATTGGAACGAGGATGCCGATTACGCCAAGCGCAAGGGCACGCCGTCGCCGATCCAGGCATGGGCGGTGGGGCAGGCGGCGGCGGTGCAGCGGGCGCTGAGCGTCTATTCCGGACCGCGCGGCACGGCAGGCGTGTTCGCGGAGCCCTCTTTCTTCGATTGCCACAGCTGCCATCGGCGCATCTCCGACGATGCCGATGCGCGGCCGACGGCGGTGCCAAATCCGGAGCGGCCGACGCCGCCGGGTGTGCCGCCGTTTCAGGACGAGAATATGATCATGCTTTCGGCGGCTGCGCGTATCGCGGCACCGGGCGAGGGGCAACGTTTCGATGCGGCGGCGCGTGGCTTTCATGTGGCTCTGGCGAAGGGGCGCCCCGAAGCGCTGGCGGCGGCGGAGCGGCTGAAGGCGGTGGCGGCATCGCTAGAAAGCGCGATGGCGGCGCGGCCTTTCTCGACCGCCGATACGCTGGCGATCGTCGCTGCGGTGGCTGGAGAAGGCGGGCGGCGCTACACCGATTATGAGGCTAGCGCGCAGGCGGTGATGACGCTGGACACGTTGCTCAGCGCCCTCGTGAAGCAGGGTGCGGTCAGCAAGGGGCAGGCGTCTTCGGTACGTGGGCCGATCGATGCGGCCTATCGCGCGGTGCGCGATCCGAATGCGTACAAGCCCCAGGAATTCCATGTGGCGATCCAGCGCGCGACTTCGGCGATCGGGGCACTGCGTTGAGCCTTGCCCGGCGTTTGACCGCCGCGCTGACGGTGGCCGCATTTTTGCTGTCTTCTTGCGGAGGCGGGGGCAGCGCATCGGGCGGCGGTGCGACCGTCACGAACCCCGCCACAAGCACGCCTGCACCCAGCGGAGCTCTGTTCGCGGTCCCCGCGCAGGAGGCGCTGACGACCGCCGATGTCGGCAGAGTGATCGCCCAGGCGGCAACCGAAGCGACCGCGCGCGGATTGCCGTCCGTGATCGCGGTATCGGATCGAGTGGGAAATATTCTCGCCGTCTATAACATGGCGGGTGCGCGCCCGGCCGCGGTGATCCCGTCTCCGGCAACGGGCATCAATCTGGACGTGCAGGGGGCGACGATCCCGGCGCCGGGCGGTGCGATCGCGAAGGCGGTGACGGCAGCGTATCTTTCCAGCGGCGGCAATGCCTTCACCACGCGCACGGCCAGCCAGATCGTGCAGCAGCATTTTCCGCCCGCGCCGACGACCGTAGGCCTGGAGAGCGGGCCGTTGTTCGGCGTGCAGTTCAGCCAATTGCCCTGTTCGGATCTGTCGAGCCGCTACATCGCCGGGGGCGGCGCGGCGGCGCTGATCGGGCCGAAGCGTTCGCCCCTTGGGCTTTCGGCCGATCCCGGCGGCATCCCGCTTTACAAGAACGGCGTCGTCGTCGGCGGCATCGGTGTGATGGGCGATGGCGTCTATGGCTTCGATGCGAACACGCTGGACGTGGATGCCGATGACGAAGAATTCATCGCGCTTGCCGGCACGATCGGCTTCGAAGCGCCGGCCGGCATCACCGCCGACAAGATCACCGTCGATGGCACGACGCTGCGCTTCTTGGATGCGACGGCGGCCGGCCTCAAGAGCAATCCCGCGCAGGCGCCGGCCTTCGCCAGCCTGAGTTCGGGCCAGCTTGTTTCGGTGCGCGGTTATTTTGCCGAGACGGGCACGCCGGCTTTGGTGGCGGGGCAGGCCTATGGCACGGAAGCATCCGGCATTCGGCCATCGACGGCGGCGGAGTTCGCCAACCGCGACGCGTTCGTCCTTAGCGACGGATCCGGCAACGATCGCTTTCCGATCATCGCCGCGACGGACGCGGGCGATGTCGCCCAGCCACTCAGCCAGAGCGAGGTGCGGACGATCCTGGAGGAAGCCTTCGCGATCATGACGCGGGCGCGCGGGCAGATCCGCCGGCCTCTGGACAGCCGCGCGCAGGTTTCGATCACCGTGGTGGATACACGCGGGGCATCGTTGGGGTTGGTGCGATCGCCCGACGCGCCGATCTTCGGAACGGACGTCGCGTTGCAGAAGGCGCGGACCGCTGCTTTCTTTTCAGGCGCGCAGGCCGGTGCAAATCTCAGCGCCGATCCTTCCAGCGACGTGCGCGGCTTCGTCGCCGCCGAGCGTGGGCTTCTGGGCGATCAGACGGCGCTGACGGGCAAGTTCGCCTTTACCGATCGCGCGAACGGCAATCTCTCCCGGCCTTATTTTCCGGATGGCGAAGTGGGCCGCCCCAACGGGCCGTTCTCGCGGCCGATCGCGCAGTGGAGTCCGTTCTCGACGGGGCTGCAATCCGCGCTGATCGCCACCAATTTGGTCCAGCATCTGGGCTTCGTGACCGATCCGACCCGGACGACCCCCGATACGCCCCAGCGCTGCACGAGCCTGCCGACGACAGCGACGGGCCGGCCCCGTATCCCCAATGGCGTACAGATCTTCCCCGGATCGGTGCCGATCTATCGCGGCAACGTGCTGGTCGGCGGGATCGGCGTGTCGGGCGACGGCATCGATCAGGACGACATGATCTCGTTCCTGGGCCTCCACAATGCCGGGGGGAAATTGAACACCGGGATCGGCAATGCGCCTGTCGCGATCCGGGCGGACCAGATCGTCGTGAAGTTGGGCAACAAGGATGTGCGCCTGCGCTATATCGGCTGCCCGTTCGCGCCCTTCCTCGATACGAGCGATCAAGATGCCTGTGGCGGCAAATAGGGCGCTGATCCTGTTGCTGTTGGCCGGAGTGGCGGCGCCTGCCTTCGCGCAGGCTTCCGCCGAACCGGCGGCGGCGGATCAGGCGCAACGGGACGCCGCCCGGACGGCAACGCCTTTGCCCAGGGGGTCGGACGTTCCCAATCCGCATCCCGATGCGCAACTCGTCCCCGCGCCGCCGGTGCCGATCGTCGATCACAAGGCGCTGGAGCCACAGCCGCTGATCACGCCGGTCGATCCGATGCTGGTGGGACGTCGCCGCCCCGGCGTGGCGCGGCCAGATCTGCCGGACGCGATCGTGCAGGACAATCCGGGTGCCGTCCGCCCGCCGCCGCCGAGCGCGTTCCCGACCGACGAGCTGCCGATCCCGGATCGCTGGCGGCTGATCACCGCTTTGTGCCCGGACAGGAATTTCGTGGCGGTGCAGGCCGTGTGCGGCAACAGCCGCGACCCTTATCATCAGAATCTGCTGAAGGGCGATCGGCCGCTGGATCCGCACAAATTTCCGTTGCCGATCAAGGGTGAGGACTGGTTTCTCACGCTGACCGGTACGTCCGACAGCATCGTCGAGCCGCGTTCCTTTCCGACGCCGGTGGGCGTGCAGACGACGGCGCGGCCGGGCAGTCTCGACGTGTTCGGCAAGGGATCCAGCCTCGTCCTCTCGCAGACGTTCCTCATGTCGGCCGGGCTGATCAAGGGTTCGACGGCGTTCATGCCGCCGCACATCGAATATCGGGTGACGCTGGCCTACAACATCAACCATGTCGACGTGAACGAGCGGCGGATCCTGGACGTGCGGCCGTCTTCGCCAACGCACCGGACTGATCGCTTTCTGGGCGTGCAGGAAGCCTTCGTCGATTATCATCTCCGCAACGTATCGGATCGCTACGATTTCGATTCATTACGCGTGGGCATCCAGGATTTTCAGGCCGACTTTCGCGGCTTCCTGTTCAACGATAGCGCGCTGGCGATTCGCCTGTTCGGCAATCGCGACAATAATCGCTTCCAGTATAATCTCGCCGTCTTCCGCCGGCTGGAGAAGGATACGAACAGCGGCCTGAACGATCTCGGCCAGACGCCGCGCGACGATTATGTCTTCCTCGCCAACCTCTATCGGCAGGATCTGCCGGTGCCGGGTTTCACCAGCCAGCTGATCGGCGTTTATAACCGCAATCGCGAGGGCGATGACGTCGAGATCGACCATAACGGCTTTCCGGTGCGGCCGGCTCTGCTCGGCGATCTGCGCGGGCACGATTATGATGCTTATTATGTCGGCTATAATGGCGACGGGCATTTCGACCGGCTCAATCTCACCGTTTCCGCCTATGGCGTGTTCGGGCGCGACAGCCACAATTTCCTGAGCGGCCGGCGCAACGCGATCCGCGCTTTCTTCGCGGCGGCGGAACCGTCGATGGATTTTTCGTGGGTGCGGGTGCGCGGTGCGGCGATGTTCGCGAGCGGCGACAGCGACCCCTACGACAAGACCGAAAATGGCTATGACGCCATATTGGAAAACCCGATCTTCGCGGGCGCGGATACCAGTTACTGGATCCGGCAGACGATCCCGTTTGCGGGTGGCGGGCGTGTGATCGGGGTGAACGGGCGCAACGGTATCCTTGCCGATCTGCGATCGTCCAAGGATCAGGGGCAATCGAACTTCGTCAATCCGGGCACCGTGTTGGCCGGCGCAGGCGCCGACTTCGATCTGACGCCGACATTGCGGCTCTCGACCAACGCCAATCATCTGTGGTTCCAAACTACGAAGGTGCTGCAGGTGCTGCGATCCGAGGGATCGATCCCGAAGGACATCGGCTGGGATCTGTCGGCAGCGACGATCTGGCGGCCCAAGATGACGCAGAACATCGTCATCCGCCTGTCCGCCGCGATGCTGCGCGCGGGCAAGGGCTTTCGTGACCTGTTCGATCAGGAGAACGGCAAGAAGGCCTATTATTCCGTGCTCGGCAACGCGATCGTGAGTTTCTGATGCTGGCGCGGATCGTCTCTCTTGTTCGGCGTGACGTGCGCTGGATCGCTGGCGCGGCGCTGCTTCTGGCGTTCGCTGCGCTGTTGCCTGCGACACGTTCGTTCGCGTCGGAGAGCGAGAAGTCGGTCGCGCGGACCTATCCGGTTTTCGCCGATGCGCCGCAGAGCCAGACGCCGGAAACAGCGCGCGCCAAATCCGAAGGCTGCGTCGATTGCCATACGGCCAGCGACACGCTGACGATGCACACGTCCGAGGCGGTCGTGCTCGGCTGCACCGATTGTCATGGCGGCAATCCGGCGGTGCGCAGCGCGGCTGGGCTGAAGGCGGACGATCCCACCTATGTGGCCGCGCGCGACAAGGCGCATGTGCTGCCGCGCTTCCCGGCAAGCTGGGGCTGGCCGAAATCCGCCAATCCGAAGCGCAGCTATACTTTGCTGAACCGCGAGGCGCCGGAATATATCCGCTTCGTCAATCCGTCCGACTATCGCGTGGCGCGGCAGGCGTGCGGGGCGTGTCACCTCGATGTGATCGAGGCGGCCGAGCGGTCCTTGATGTCGACCGGCACGATGCTGTGGGGCGGGGCCGCCTACAATAACGGCATCCTGCCCTATAAGAATTACATCACCGGCGAGGCCTACACCAAGCATGGCGAGCCGGCGAAATTGCTCTCGCCCGGCACGCCGCCGGGGACGGTGACGCCGCAGCAGGCCGCACGCGGGGCGCTGCCTCTGCTCTATCCGCTGCCGACGTGGCAGGTGACGCCACCGGGCGACATCTTCCGCGTGTTCGAGCGGGGCGGGCGGACGATCGGCAGCCAGTTCGCCGAGATCGGGCTGCCCAATCCGTCGGGTTCGATTCAGAAGCTGGAAGAGAATGGCCGGCCGGAGCTGAAGCAATCCAATCGCGGGCCGGGCACGGGCCTGCGCGTGGCGATCCCGGTGCTGAACATCCACAAGACGCGCCTCAACGATCCCTACATGTGGTTCATGGGCACGAACGATCAGCCCGGGGATTACCGGAATTCCGGGTGCGCGGGCTGCCATGTGATCTACGCCAACGATCGCGATCCCAAGCATAGCCTGGGCTGGGCGGCCTATGGCCGCGACGGGCAGACCGGAACCAAGGATCCGACCATCGCCAGCCTGATCGAGCGCGCGGCGGGCGATCTGCATGGCGCGGCGCCGGTGCCCGCCAATCACCCGGCGACGGAGAAGGAAAAGGGCCACCCGATCGAACATGCGTTCACGCGCGCGATCCCGACGGCGCAGTGCATGAACTGCCACATGCACCAACCCAACATCTTCCTGAATTCGTACCTCGGCTACACGATGTGGGACTATGAATCCGACGCGCCCTTGATGTGGCCGGAGAAGCAGAAATACCCCACCGCAGCCGAGACGCGCGAAGTGGAGGAGCGCAACCCCGAAGCCGCATCGCCGCGTGGCAAGTGGAGCGACGTGGATTTCCTCCGCCGCGTGTATGACGACGTGAACCCTAAGGCGAAGGATACGCAGTTCGCCGATTATCATGGCCATGGCTGGAATTTCCGCGCCATCTACAAGCGTGATCGCGAGGGCAATCTGCTCGACAAGGACGGCAAGATCGTCTCGCCAGACGATGCGGAGAAGTTCAGCAAGAAGAACATGCCGGATTTCGCAGCCGTGGGCGAACAGAAGGGCAAGGCGGTCCACATGATGGACATCCATGCCGAGAAGGGGCTGCAATGTGCGGATTGCCACTTCGCGCAGGATAGCCACGGCAATGGCCTGATCTACGGCGAAGTGGCCAATGCGGTGGAGATCGGCTGCAAGGACTGCCACGGCACCGCAGACGCTTTCCCGACGCTGAAGACCAGCGGGCCGGCTGCGCGGCCGGGCGGCAATGACCTATCCGTATTGCGCAATGGCGACGGCAAGCGCCGCTTCGAATGGACGACGGGCGCGGCGGGCGAGCGCGTGCTGATCCAGCGATCGATCGTCGATCCCAAGCTGGAATGGCGCGTGTCGCTGGTAAAGAATTCGGTCGATCGGGCTTTGCCGGAGTTCAATCCGAAGGCGGCGCGGGCGAAGCTGATGGGCAAGGACGGCGTCGAGACCGGGCGCTTCGCGTTCGGGCCGGGCATCGCGCCGGACAATCGCGCGCACGATCCGAACAAAATGGCCTGCTTCACCTGTCACCTATCGTGGACGACATCGTGCGGCGGCTGCCACCTGCCGATCGAGGCGAACTGGAAGACCAAGGAGCATCACTTCAACGGCGACGAGGAGACGCGCAACTTCGCGACCTACAACCCGCAGGTGGCGCGCGAGGACATGTTCCAGCTCGGCATCCACATGACCACCAAGGGCAACGAGATCGCGCCGGTGCGATCGACTTCGGCGCTGGTGCTATCGTCGACCAACATCAACCGCGAGCGCATCTACGTGCAGCAAGCGCCGATCTCCTCGATCGGTTTCTCCAGTCAGGCATTCGCGCCGCATTTCCCGCACACCGTGCGCACGACAGAGACCAAGACCTGCTCGGACTGCCATCTGTCCGCCGCGAACGACAATAATGCGATTATGGCGCAGCTGATGCTGACGGGGACGGGCAGCGTGAACTTCGTCGGCATGCATGCCTGGCTGGGGCTGGAAAGCGGCGTGGAGGCTGTCCGCGTCACCGAGTGGCAGGAGCCGCAAGCGGTGATCGGATCGTACCTCCAGCGCTACGCCTATCCGGATTGGTTCAAGCTGCATGTCGATCGCAACAAGCGCGAGTTGATCAACTGGAACCGGGGCCGGACCTTCGACAAGAAGGGTTCGGGCGAGACCAATCCGGTCGAATCCTTCCGCAACATCGTCCAGAAGACGGGTGGGGCGGCGGGCTGCGTGCAGCTGCGCGGCGAGTATCTATTCGTGGCCGAGGGCAAGGGCGGTTTCCGCGCCTATGATGTCGCGTCAGTCGCCAACAAGGGCACTTCGGACAAGATCACGAGCGCGCCGTTCTCGCCGCTTGGCCAGCGCGATCATGTGAGCAGCACCAATGCCACCTGCATGGCGCTGCCGACCAACCAGCCGATCAATCCGCTGCGCAACACGCCGACAATGCGGCAGATGAATCAGGAACAGGCGTTCGATCCGATCTACCATTATGCGGCGGTGACGGACGCGAAGGAGGGCCTGATCCTCGTCAACATCGATACGCTGGCCGATGGCGAGCCGCGCAACAACTTCCTGAAGCGCGCGGTGACATGGAATGCCGGCAATGTGCTGGCGGGCGCACGACACATCCAGCTGGCGGGGCATATAGCGTACATCACGGCGGACGCGGGGCTCGTAGTGGTGGATCTTTCCGATCCGCTGCGGCCGAAGCTCGCCGCGACGGTGTCGCTGCGCGATGCGAGGGCGAGCGCGATCCAGTTCCGCTATCTGTGGGTGACGACTGCCGAAGGCCTGCGCGTGCTGGACGTGACGAAGCTGACCGCGCCGAAGCTGCTGCCCGCGATCGTGCCGCTGGCGGATGCGCGCCGCGTCTATGTGGCGCGCACCTATGCCTATGTCGCGGCGGGGGCGGACGGGCTGGTGATCGTCAATGTGACGAACCCGGAAGCGCCCAAGGTCTACCAGAAAGAAACGTTCGGCGGTCGGATGACCGATGCGTCGGATGTCGTGATTGGTGCGACCAACGCTTCGCTGTTCGCCTACGTCGCGGACGGCAAGGCGGGGATGAAGGTGATCCAGCTGACATCACCCGCAAGCCAGCCGAACTTCTACGGATTCTCGCCCGCGCCCAAGCCCGAGCTGATCGCCTGGGCGCGGACGCCGGCCCCGGCGCGGGCCTTGTCTCGCGGCCTCGATCGCGATCGGGCGGTGGACGAGACGGGCGGGCAGATCGCGGTGTTCGGCCGGGTCGGATCGCGTCCCTTCACGCGGGCCGAGATGGAGCGCTTCTTCCTCAATTCGCGCGGTGCGCCGTGGAAGGTGATGGATCAGGCCGACCTTAAGGATTGGGTGGCCGCGCGCTGACGCATATCCTGTCTCAGGCGCGATCGACTATCTCTGCGCAACAGCAGGATCAGAACCGACCGACTTCGAGAGAGGATGGTGGGTCCGCCGGGGCTCGAACCCGGGACCTCTCGATTAAAAGTCGCTTGCTCTACCGACTGAGCTACGGACCCGCCGGTGTGGCCTCTAGGGGAGGCGCCTAGCGGCGGTCAACCGGGCGCGAAGATGCCGGACGGTAAGAAAGCCGCGCGGGAGCCTCCATTCGGGGGCGACCGTGACGAGGGGATCCAGCACGAAACGGCGTTTGGCGAGCAAGGGATGGGGGACGACGAGCCGGGGGCGGCGCGATCGCCAGCGCGCTTCGGACCAGAGCAGCACATCGAGGTCCAGCACGCGCGGACCCCATCTTTTGCCACGCCTGCGCCCGAACGTGCGTTCCATCTGCTTGAGGTGAGCGAGCAGGGCTGGCGGGGCGAGTGCCGTCTCGATCGTGGCGGCGGCATTGGCGAAGGTGCGGCCGCGATCGCCGACGGCGCGCGTCGCGAAGACCGGCGACAAGGCGAGCAGGGCCATGTCCTTGCCGAGCAAGGCGGCGGCGGCGCGGACGATCGCTTCGGGACGGCCGTGGCGGCCGTGGCGGCGATTGGAGCCAAGAGCGATCGCGTAGCGGTACATGGGGGGCGCGTAGCGGGCGGCGGAGGGGCCGTCATGTCGAACTTATCCAGACGCCGGCATATCGGGCGTGTCCTGGTAAAGCGGCCCCCTGTTCAGGTCGGTTCGCCCGCGCTAGCGCCGCGCGGATGAACGCTTTGCTCGATTATCCTACCGAACCTTCGCGCGATTGCCCGCTGTGTCCGCGCCTCGCCGCTTTTCGCGAAGAGCAACGCGTGGCGCATCCCGATTGGTTCAATGCGCCGGTGCCGCGCTTCGGCGATCCCGATGCGTGGCTGGCGATCGTCGGGCTGGCGCCGGGGATGCAGGGCGCCAACCGCACCGGCCGGCCGTTCACCGGCGATTTCGCAGGCATCCTGCTGTATCAGACGCTGCTGAAATTCGGTCTGGCGAGCGGCGAGTATCTGGAGCGGCCGGACGACGGGCTGACGCTGCACGGCGCAATGATCGTCAATGCCGTGCGCTGCCTGCCGCCGCAGAACAAGCCGACTCCGGAGGAGATCCGGACCTGTCGGCCGTTTCTGGAGGGTGGCATCGCCGATCTGCCAAACCTGCGGGTCGTGCTCGCGCTGGGACAGATCGCGCATCAATCGGCGGTCAAGGCGCTGGGCGGGCGGCTGCCCAAGGCGCCGTTCGGCCACGGCAACCAGCACCGGATGCCTTCGGGGCTGATCCTGGTCGATAGCTATCACTGCTCGCGCTACAACCAGAATACGCGCGTGCTGACGCCGGACATGTTCGAAGCGGTGTTCGAGAAGGTCGTGGGGTTGAAGGCAGGACTCTGACCTAACCCCGCTCATGCTGAGCTTGTCGAAGCATCGACGTTGTTGAAAGGAAGAACGGCCCTTCGACAAGCTCAGGGCGAGCGGGTGTTAGAGGGGCTTACCGATCCTCGACGAGCCGCCCGTAAAGCTCCGGCCGGCGATCGCGGAAGAAGCCGAAGGCGGCGCGGTGGCGCTTGATCCGATCGATATCCAGCGTCGCGACGAGGACGCCGGTCTCGCCCGCGCCGAATTCGGCCAGCAGATCGCCGCGTTCGTCACAGATGAAGCTGTGGCCGTAGAAGGTCTGGCCATCCTCGGTGCCGATCCGATTGGAGGCGACGACCGGCACGACGTTGGATACGGCATGGCCGATCATCGCGCGGCGCCACAGGCGGGACGTGTCAAGCGAGGGATCGTGCGGCTCATTGCCGATCGCGGTGGGGTAGAAGAGCACTTCCGCGCCCATCAGTATCATCGCGCGGGCCGTCTCCGGATACCATTGATCCCAGCAGACCCCGACGCCGACGGTGGTGCCCGCCGCTGGCCACACCTTGAAGCCTGTGTTGCCGGGGCGAAAATAGAATTTCTCTTCATAGCCGGGGCCATCGGGAATGTGGCTCTTGCGATAGACGCCCTGCACTGCGCCGTCCGGGCCGATCATCGCCAGGCTGTTATAATGGTGCGGTCCGTCCGCCTCGAAGAAGCTGGTCGGAATCGTCACGGAAAGCTCGGCGGCGAGCGCCTGCATGGCCTTGACCGCCTCATGCTCCGCGGTCGGCTTGGCGGTGGCGAAAAGGCCTTCATCCTCGACGCGGCAGAAATAGGGGCCTTCGAACAACTCCGGCGGCAGAATCACCTGCGCGCCCTTGCCCGCCGCCTCCCGGACCAGATCGGAGACGGCAACGATGTTCGCGTGAATATCGCTCGTGAAAGCCAGCTGGAGCGCAGCGACGGTAATTTCGGTCATGTCGGTATTCAGAGCCTCACACCAAAGCGGGCGGCGATGCCAATGGTCATCAGATAGAGCAGGAACGTGGCCGCACAACCGGCCAGGATGGAAGGCCAAAAGCCGACACCATGGCGAAGACCGGCCGGGATCAGCAGGAACATGGGAAGAGAAGGCAGCACATACCAGAACGTCGCTTCCACATGCGCGGCAACACGCTCGGTATCGCCCGTATCGCGCCACAGCCAGATGATCGCGAGCAGCGAGACGAGCGGGAGCGAGGCGACCAGCGCGCCGAATGCGGGGCTGCGGCGCGCGATCAAGGCGACGATCGCGACGATCAGCCCCGACAGAAGCGCGCGAACGGCGAACGCCGCCATCAAACGGGTATCTGCTGGCTGATGCAGTGGAGGCTGCCGCCCCCAGTGAGAATGTGGTCGGCACAGACGCCAATCGCTTCCCGGTCTGGAAACAACGCGCCGATGGCCGCGACGGCGGCATCGTCATTGGCCGCGCCGTAGATCGGGACGACTACCGCCGCATTGCCGATGTAGAAATTCATGTAGGAGGCCGGGACCATCTCTCCGTCCCGTTCCACTAAGCCGGGAGAAGGGATGGGGACCACCTCGACCCCGTAAACGCGGGCGCGGGCGGCGGCGTCCCGGTAGATGTCGGCATTGGGATCGTCACCGGCAGGCTCCGGGATGGCGAGCCGGTTCTCACCTACGAAGCGGGCCAGATTATCAACATGACCGTCCGTATGATCTTCGGCGAGGCCTTCGCCCAGCCAGAGGATGCGGGTGAGGCCGAGATCGGCGGCGAGGCGCGTTTCGATTTCCGCGCGGCCCAGATCGGGATTGCGGTTCGGATTGAGCAGGCATTGTTCGGTGGTGACGGCAAGACCAGTGCCGTCGACATCGATGGCGCCGCCTTCCAGCACCCAGCCGGACGCGTCGGCCGCAAGGCCCAGGCTTGCGGCGAGGCGGGGGCCGATATCCTCGTCACCCGGCAGATGATATTTGCCGCCCCACCAGTTGAAGCGGAAGGCGGCCGCGCGACGCTCCGCTCCGTCGCCCAGCAGCAGCGGCCCGGTGTCGCGAAGCCAGATGTCCCCGAACGGGGCTTCCACCACCTCCACATCGCCAACGGCGCGCGCGGCCGCGGCCGAGGCATCATCGGCGGCGACGAGGATCACGCGTTCGCCGCGCCCATCGGCGCGAACCGCACGGGCAAAGGCGGCGACTTCCGCCCGTGCCGGTTCCAGATCATCTTCCCAGAGTGCGGCGTGGCTCGGCCAGCCGATCCAGACGGCTTCGTGCGGAGCCCATTCGGGCGGCTGGCGAAAAGTCATCGGGCGCTTCCTGACGCGGGTACGGGAGGGCGGGAGATACGGTCGATATGTTGCGCGTCAAGGACAGTTCGCACGGATGTACGACAGAGATAAGATCGTTACGGAACCGTAGAGGGACGCGGCGGTTACATGCCTGAACCGACAGGAGTTTTCCGTATGGCCGATACCGACGGTACGCCCGAGACGCATGCCACCCCGACCCCGCCACGCCGGCGGACCCGCACTGCGGCGAAAGCCTCACCATCCGACAAGCCGCGTGGTCGCCGCAAGGCTGCCGATCCCGACAGCGAAAGCGTAACCGCTGCTGCGCCTGCAAAACCACGCCGCGCGCCAGCAAAGCGCACCACCAAGGCCGCGTCTGCGCCTGGCGTGGAGGGAACGATCGAAAAGGTGAAGAAGACGGCGCGTCGCTCGACGCGCAGCGCCGCCCCCACCGCCAAGCGTGCGACCAAGGCGATTAAAGATACGATCGAGGAGGCGGCCAAGCCGTCCAACCGGACGCGCATTTTGGTCGGCGCGGCGGCTGCTGCCGTTGGCGTCGCTGCTGCGGCCGCCGCCGTGGTGAACCGCGGCAAGATTTCCAAGGCTGCTTCGAAGGCGGCGTCCGCCGTCTCCGAAACGGCGTCGAACGTGGCGGAGACCGTCACGCAGAAGGTGGAAGCGATCACCGCGGAAGAGCGGCCTGACGATAATCGCTGATCCGACATAATGGCCGGGGCGGCGAAACGCCGCCGCTCCGGCTTTCTCTGGTATCTTCGCCTGACCGGCTTTAGCCTCGGCGGATGACCCCTACTGTACGACCGCTGTCGTCGCTTCAAAGAGGCGACGTTCGCCTGTTTCTGGCGACGTGGGCAGTGGGCTTCATCTTCTTCCTGATATTGCTGGACTAAGCGGCGTTCAGCTAACCGAGCAGGCGTCGTGCGTTTCACAGGCGAGGTGAAGGCGCCAAGCCAGCAACGCAGCCACCAGGCACAATGCCGAAACGCTGGCGAGCGCATCCTGTACGGGCAGTCCCAGCGCAGCGAGACCCATCGCCAGACCGGCCCCGAACACCATCGCACCCGAATTGACGATATTGTTCGCGGCGACCGTGCGGGCGGTGTGATCAACCTCCACCGTGGTCGTCAAAAACGCATAGAGCGGCACCACGAACATGCCGCCGGTGACGGCGATGCCCAGAAGCGCGATGATCGCCATCGGCGCGCCCGGATGGGTGACGAAATCCTTGAGATTGTAGAGTTCGTCATTCGGCGCGGGCGCCCAGCTGTGCGAGGCATAGCCCATCAGCAGCAGGAACAGCGCCATCGCGATGATGGAGGCCGGTGCGTATCGCGCCGAAACCCGACCGGCCAACAGCCGATTGATGAGGACCGATCCAATCGCCACGCCGATCGAGAAGATGGCGAGGAAGAGGCTCGCGACCTGCTTGTCGGCCGTGAAGACATTCTTCACGAGCGGCGGGAACTGGATGATGAGGATCGATCCGATCATCCAGAAGAAGCTGATCGAAAGGATCGCCAGGAACAGGCGCGGTATGTGCATCGTGCCGGAGACGAGGTGTATCGACGAGCGCACGATGTGGAAATCGAGCACCGGCTTTTCGCCTGGAGGGGGCGCGGGCGGCACGCTGCGCGATATCGCCCAGCCGAGTAGCGCGATGACGATCACCAGAATGGCCGTTGCCCGTGCATCGATCAGGCCGGCCAGGATCGTGCCGGCCAGGATCGCGCAATAGGTGCTGGCCTCGACCAGGCCGGTGCCGCCCAGCACTTCGTCACATTCCAGATGCTGGGGCAGCAGCGCATATTTGATCGGGCCGAAGAAGGTGGAATGAACGCCCATCGCCAGAATGGCGGCAAGCATCAGGGGGACGTTGCCCATGAGCAGGCCGCCGCCGCCGACGGCCATGATCACGATTTCCGCCAGCTTCACGATCCGGATGATCCGCGCCTTGTCATGGGAATCGGCAAGCTGGCCGGACAGCGCGGAGAGCAGGAAGAAGGGCAGAATGAAGAGGCCGGTGGCGACCGCGTTGAAGGCGGCTTCCTTCTTCGGATCGGAATAGATGCTGTAGGTGGCGAACAGCACCATCGCCTGTTTGAACAGATTATCGTTGAAGGCGCCTAGGAACTGAGTGGCGAAGAGAGGCAAAAATCGGCGGGTGCCGAGCAGGCGGAACGATGGTGTCATATGTGGGGGTGTCGCGCCTGGCCTGGTGTCGCTATTCCGCCTCCATAGCCGAACGAACCCGTCGGCGCCAAATCAGGATATGTTACAGATGAATGGGATGGCTCCCGACGACCCGACGATCGAGACGGCGCGGCTGATTTTGCGGCGCCATCGGCCGGAGGATCTGGCGGCGCGCATCGCAATGACGAACGACGAAGAGGTCGTGCGCCACATTGGCGGCGAGACGCAGGATAGCGAGGACAATTGGGACCGAATCCTGCGCTATAACGGCCACTGGGCGCTGTTCGGCTGGGGCATCTTCGCCATCGAGGAGAAATCGACCGGCGCCTTCGTGGGGGAGGCGGGGTTCGCGGATTTCCATCGCGGGCTGGGCCGAGATTTTGATCCGCACCCCGAGGGCGCCTGGGTGCTGGCCAGCAAGGCGCATGGCCGCGGCTATGCAACCGAAGCCATGCAGGCGGCGATCCGCTGGCGCGAGGAACGGTTCGGGCCGACCCGGATGGTGGCGCTGATCGCGCATGAAAATGAGGCTTCTTTGCGCGTGGCGATGAAACTGGGCTTCCTGCCCTTCGCCGAACGATCCTATCATGAGTTTGACAGGCTTCTGCTCGCCCGGCCTCACGGGGGGTGATTCGCAGGGGCGAATCGGATTACGAAGGCGCATCCATGCTCACGCTGCCGAACCTGCTCACGCTTTCCCGCATCTTCGCGATGCCGATCCTGGTCGCCCTGCTGTGGCGCCCCGGCCCGGCCGATTACGCCGTGGCGTTCGTCCTCTACGTGATCGTGGCCGCCACCGATTATTTCGATGGGTATCTGGCGCGGGCGCAGGGGGCAGTCTCGAAGCTGGGCATCTTCCTGGATCCCATCGCCGACAAGATCATGATCGCGACGGTCATCGTCATGCTGGTCTTCACGCGGGTGCTTGATGGGCTGCCGGTGATTGCCGGGCTCATCATCGTTCTGCGCGAGATCACCGTTTCGGGGTTGCGGGAGTTTCTGGCGGAGCTGCGCGTCTCGATGCCGGTCAGCCAATTGGCCAAGTGGAAGACGACCTTCCAGTTGGTAGCACTGGGCGCGCTGATACTGGCGGGCGCGCTGCCGGCCACGCCGGCGGTTGGCTGGATCGGCCTGTTCTGCCTGTGGATGGCGGCAGGACTGACCCTGCTGACCGGCTGGGATTATCTGCGCGTCGGCCTGAAGCATATGGATTGAGCGCGGATCATGGAACTTGATCTGCTGTATTTTGCGTGGGTCCGCGAACGGATCGGCCTGGATGGCGAGCGGGTGACGCTGCCGCCGGACGTCATCGACGTGGCCGGGCTCGTCGCCTGGCTGGCGCAGCGGAGCGATGGACATGGAGAAGCGCTGGCGGATCGCGGCCGGCTGCGGGCGGCGGTGGACCAGCGTTTCGCCACGCCGGACACGTCCATCATAGGTGCGCGCGAAGTGGCGCTTTTTCCCCCGGTTACGGGCGGATGATCGACGTTCGTGTCCAGATGGAGCGGTTCGATCCGGGCGTCGAACTCGCGCATCTGGAGGCGGCTGGCGGCGGCGGCGTTGCCAGCTTTACCGGCATCGTCCGCGGGGAGGGCGGTCTGGTCGAGCTGTTGCTGGAGCATCATCCCAGCATGACGCAGGCGGCGATGGAAGAGATTGCGGCCGAGGCGGCGCGGCGCTGGCCCTTGCTGGGCATCCGCCTTATCCATCGTATCGGGGGGCTGGCGCCGGGCGAGCGGATCGTGTTCGTAGGCACGGTCGCGCGGCACCGGGGCGATGCTCTGGATGCGTGCGCATTCCTGATCGACTGGCTGAAGACGGCCGCTCCGTTCTGGAAGCGGGAGCGCTTCGCCGACGGCCAGTGTCGCTGGGTGGATGCGCGGGAAGAGGATGGCCAGGCGGCGGCGCGCTGGGGATGAACGGGGAGCAGGCGGCAATGGCGGACACGACGGCCTTTGCCGGCTGGCAACTGGAGGATCTTCTCGCGTCCATCGCGGATCATGATCGCGCCGCCTTTGCGGAGCTTTACCGGCGGACCGCGCCGAAACTTTACGGGATCGCGCTGCGTATCTTGGGTGAACCGGCCAGGACGGAAGACGCGGTGCAGGATGCATATGTCAGGATCTGGCGGGGTGCCAACGGCTACGATGCCGCGCGAGGTCGCCCGATCACATGGCTGGCCACGATCGTCCGCAACATCGCGATCGATCGGCGTCGCTCAGAGATATCGCGCGGTGCGGCCCGGACGGTGGATCTGGATCTCGACCTGATCGCACAGGACGGGGGAGACGGCGCATCGAGCGAGGGCATCGCCGCATTGCGCGCCTGCCTGGAAAGACTGGACCCCGAACAGCGGCAGATGGTGATCTCCGCCTATCTCGACGGCCATAGTCGGGAGGAACTGGCGGACAGCAGCGGGCGTCCGGTCGGCACGATCAAATCCTGGCTCCATCGCAGCCTGCTCCAGTTGAGGACGTGTCTCGGTGGTTGAGGACACGCCCACGGAAGAGGCCGGCGAATTCGTCCTCGGCACGCTGCCGCCTGACGAGCGGCGCGAATTTTTGCGACGGCTTGCGCGGGAGCCGGCGGCGGTGGATGCCGTGCGCCTCTGGCAGGATCGTCTAGCGCCGCTCGCACTGGCCATCGCGCCGGTCGACCCGCCGAAGGGGCTGGAAGGCCGGATCATGCAGGCAATCGGAGGCGGCACGGTCCAGCCTGCTGCCAACGACAATCGCGTCGCGCGCTGGCGGATCGCGACGGCGGCGGCCTCTCTCGTAGCATTGCTGGGAGCCGGCCTTGCGCTGCGCCCTCGTGAGACAACGATGCCGGTGCCGCGGGTGAAAACGACGACGGCCGCTCAGCCGATCGCGCCGCGCACGACCGCGATCGCGGCGTTGAGCGCCGAGGGGCGGACGCCGGGGCTGTTCGTGACGTATGACAAGGCCAGCGGGCGGATGCGGATCGTGCCGATCGGCCTGACGCCGGATGAGGCCCATAGCTACGAGCTATGGCTCATCGAAGGGACCAAGGCGCCGAAGCCGATGGGGCTGGTGGACGCCAGTGCGCCGGGCGAACGCAGAGTGGGCAGTAACGTGGCGGTGGGGACAACCTTTGCCATCTCACGCGAGCCGGTCGGCGGATCGCCCACCGGCGCGCCAACTGGGCCGGTATTGTACTCGGGGCCGTTGGTCGCGCTCTAGAGGGGAGTGCGGCCGTACGCGTAGCGGCAGTTGCCTCGGCTCTGCCCGCCGCAGTGAGGAAGCAACGCTACTGGAACGCGTCTGATGTGCGGTGCGGAATACCAACCGCCTGCACGCCGGCCGAAATTTCATTTCGGCCTCAGACCTGAGCAGATACGGTTGCGAAGGGGATTGGTTGCTTCTGGACTAAACTTTTTCTCGGCGCTCGCCTTCCGATTTGCGAAGCGCCTCCGCGAGCAGCCGGAACTCCTTTTCGCGCGGGCTGCCGGACCGCCACACGAGCGCGATGCGTCGTGACGGATGCGCCGCATCCAGCGGCCGGGCGACGACCGACGTATGATCGAGAATACCCGCATCCAGCGCCATTTCGGGCAGCATCGTCACGCCCAGACCGTTGTCGACCATCTGCACCAGCGTGTGGAGCGATGTGCCCATCATCCCGGCCTCGGCACGCAGTTCGGGGCGATTGCACGCGGCCAGAGCGTGATCCTTCAGGCAGTGGCCGTCTTCCAGCAGCAGCAGCCGATAGGGCTCGATCGCATCCGGTGAGACGACATCGCCGAGCTGGCCAGCCTGTCCGGCCGGAAAGGCGACGAACAGGCGATCCTCGAACAGATCGTCATGCTCGATATCGCCGCAGGCATAAGGAAGCGCGAGGATCACGCAATCGACGTGGCCCCGATGCAGCGATTCACAGGCCGCGCCGGAGGGCTCTTCACGCAGGAACAGCTTGAGTTCGGGCCATTCGGCGCGCAGCCGCCCGAGCACGCGGGGCAGCAGGAACGGCGCGATCGTGGGGATGACGCCCATGCGCAGTTCGCCGGAGAGCGGCTTGTGCGCCGCCTTCGCCATTGCCGACAATTCCTCCGCCTCGCGCAGAACGCGCTGGCCCTTTTCGGCGATGCGCAGGCCGAGGGGCGTGAAGCGGACGACACGGCGGGTGCGCTCCACCAGCATCACGCCGAGTAGCGATTCCAGCTCTCGCAGCCCTGCCGAGAGCGTGGATTGCGTGACGAAGCAAGCGTCGGCAGCCCGCCCGAAATGCCCGTGATCGCGCAAGGCGATCAGATATTGGAGCTGCTTGAGTGTCGGCAGATAGGTTGCGGCCATCGAACTATTCTAGACCTCTTCGGGTGCGCGCGGACGCCGCAACAAGGGTTCGCGTGTCAGCTCGGCCATCTGCATGATCTTGGCGCGGAGCTGCGCGCGCTTTTCGTGGATGGAGGCGATGACCGGCCCGACCGGCAGGCCCAGATCGCACAATACCGCTTCGGACAGCTGAAGCGAGGATTCGATCGTCTCCGGCACGGCATCGGTGGCGCCGGCGCGATAGAGGGCGGCGGCATGGTTCGGATCCCGGGCGCGGGCGACGATGGTCAACTCGGGATAGCGCTCGCGCAGGATGCGCGCGAGCCTCACGCTCTGCACCGGATCGTCCATCGTCAGAATGACGGCGGTGGCGCGATCGAATTCCAGGCGCTCGATCATTCCCGGCCGCGCGACATCGCCGAAGACGACCTTGTAGCCGCGCTCCCGCGCGCTCTTCACAGTATCTGGATCGGCATCGAGGCCGGTATAAGGCAGGCGATGTTCGTCCATCATCTGCGCGACGAGCCGGCCGACCCGGCCGAAGCCGATGATCAGCGCCCGCTTGCCGGCGGCCTCCTCAAACTCTTCCGGAGCGGCATCCACGACGGCGACCTTGCGGGCGAGCGCCCGCCCGATCGCGGCCAAAACGGGGGTGATCGTCAGTCCGATTGCGGTAACGATCTGCCAGAAGGCGGCGGTGCTGGGCCCGATCAGCGCGGCGGCGCTGGCCGCCGACAAAACGATGAGGGTGGTTTCGCCGGGCGCGGCCATCATCAGGCCCACCTCGAGGGATACGCCGCGCGGCGCGCCGCCGATCCGCAACAGTAGTCCGGTCACGACGGCTTTCACCGCTACGACGATGGTGACGGCGATCATCAACGGCAGCCACTGATCCGCGACCGCGTTGAAATCCAGGCTCATGCCGACGGTGATCAGGAAGACGCCGAGGGCCAGACCCTTGAACGGCTCGGTCATATGCTCGACTTCGCCGTGATAATCGGTTTCGGCAATGAGGATGCCGGCCAGCAGCGCGCCCATGATCGGCGAGAGTCCTACCGCGCTCGTCACCACACTGGCGAAGATTACGACCATCAGACTGGCGGCGAGGAACAGTTCGGGGCTTTTGGTGCGCGCGGCCTGAGCGAAAAGGCGCGGCAAGGCGAAGCGGCCGAGCAGCAGCAGCGCGATCACGACGATCCCGCCCATCAGCAGGGTCTGGCCGATCTCGGCCGCCGCGCCCCCGCCGGCGCGTGGCGCGATGGCGCCCAGCGCGAAGATGATCGGCACCAGCGCCAGATCCTCGAACAGCAGCATGGAAAAGGCGCGCTGACCGACCGGCCCGCTCGTGCCGGCGATCGGCAGCACCAGCGCGGTCGACGAGAGCGCGAGCGCGAAGCCGAGGCCCAACGCGCCTTCGCGGGAGGTGCCGCTGAACCAGAACAGGATAGCCAGCAGGCTGCCGCAGCCGATCAGCTCGGCGCCACCGAGCCCGAAGACGCGGCGGCGCATCTGCCACAATCGCCCGAACGACAGCTCAAGCCCGATCGAAAAGAGCAGCAGGATGATGCCGAGTTCGGCGATCGGCTCGATCGAATGGGGATTGCTGATCGTGATATGGTAGAGCCACGGCACCTGCGGCACGAAGCGGCCAAGCCCGAACGGGCCGACCGCCATGCCGACCAGAATGAAGCCGATGACCGGGCTGATCCGCAGGCGGGCGAAGGCAGGAATGACCACACCCGCCGCACCCAGGATCACCAAGGCATCGCTGAAGCCTAAGGAATCATTTGGAACTGCCATGACCCCTTGTTGCCGGATGCGGGCACGAAGGCCAGCCTCGGATCGTCGGTGAAATAAGCCGGCAACCATCTATCTGCGTGGCGACAGCGTAGAACTGGCGGGGTGATCGCCTGATACGAAAACGGCGCCTCCCCTTAGGGCGGCGCCGTCTCGAAAAAGCCGGGTGATCCAGGATCCCCGGTGGCGGATATTACTGCCAGCCGACCATCGCCGCCTCAAGGTTCTTGCGAATTTCCTCGAAGAACTGCTCCGTCGTCATCCACGCCTGATCGGGGCCGATCAGGATAGCGAGATCCTTGGTCATCGCACCCTTCTCGACCGTTTCGATGCAGACGCGCTCCAGCGTCTCGGCGAAGCGGGTCACGTCCGGCGTATCATCGAACTTGCCGCGGAACTTGAGGCCGCCGGTCCAGGCGAAGATCGACGCAATCGGGTTGGTCGACGTCGCCTTGCCCTGCTGATGCTGGCGATAATGGCGGGTGACGGTGCCGTGCGCCGCCTCCGCCTCGATCGTCTTGCCGTCCGGCGTCATCAAGACCGACGTCATAAGGCCGAGCGAGCCGAAGCCCTGTGCCACCTGATCCGACTGCACATCGCCGTCATAATTCTTGCAGGCCCAGACGAACTTGCCGCTCCACTTGAGCGCGGACGCGACCATATCGTCGATCAGGCGATGCTCATAGACAATGCCGGCTTCGGCGAACTTGTCCTTGAATTCGGCGTCGAAAACTTCCTGGAACAGATCCTTGAAGCGGCCGTCATAGGCCTTGAGGATCGTGTTCTTGGTGGAAAGGTACAGCGGCCAGCCGCGTTCCAGCGCGTAATTCATGCTGGCACGACCGAAATCGCGGATCGAATCGTCCAGATTGTACATTGCCAGCGCGACGCCGCCCGACGGATAATCGAACACTTCGCGCTCGATCTTCTGGCCGTCCGTGCCTTCCCAGACCATGCGCAGCTTGCCGGGGCCGGGCACGACGAAATCGGTTGCGCGATACTGATCGCCGAAGGCGTGACGGCCGACGACGATGGGATCGGTCCAGCCCGGGATCAGGCGGGGGACGTTCTGAATGACGATCGGTTCACGGAAGATCGTGCCGCCCAGGATGTTGCGGATCGTGCCGTTGGGCGATTTCCACATGCTCTTGAGGTTGAATTCCTCGACCCGCGCCTCGTCCGGCGTGATCGTGGCGCACTTCACGCCGACGCCGTACTGCTTGATCGCCTCGGCACTGTCGATCGTGATCTGATCGTTGGTCTCGTCACGCTTCTCGACCGAAAGATCGTAATATTTCAGATCGATATCGAGATATGGGAGGATCAGGCGTTCACGGATCCACTGCCAGATGATCCGCGTCATCTCATCGCCGTCGATCTCGACGACGGGTGTCTTGACCTTGATCTTCGCCATGCTGCGCGTTTCCCGATGCTGAGTAAGCCTGGCGGGCGCTCTACGGCGGGGGAGACGGGGTTTCAACCGCGAGACGGGCGCGGCAGGCAATTGTCACAAGGCGGCGCTATCCCTAGAAGCGCCGGATGAGTTCGCTGGATACGCGCCCCGAGACCACCCCAAGTGCCCAATGGCGCTGGCCGACCGTGCACCCCGAAGGGCGCAAGTTCGCGCTGATCGCGGCCTGCATCACGCTGCTGCTCTTCTGGTTCGTGGCCGATGCGCTCGGCTGGATCGGCGTCGGCATCACGATCTGGGTTCTGGCCTTCTTCCGCGATCCCATCCGCAGCGTGCCGCAAGGGCAGGGGATGATCGTGGCGCCGGCCGATGGCCTGATCACGATGATCGAAAAGGTAATGCCGCCGCGTGAACTGGTGGGCGAGGATGCTCTGACCGCTGAGCCGATGATCCGCGTGTCGATCTTCATGAGCGTGTTCGATGTACACATCAATCGTGCGCCGATCGGCGGAACGATCCGCCGCGTCGTCTATATTTCGGGCAAGTTCCTCAACGCCAGCCTGGACAAGGCGAGCGAAGAGAATGAACGTCAGCATCTGCTGGTGGAGGGGCCGGACGGCACCCGCATCGGCTTTACCCAGATTGCGGGCCTGGTGGCGCGCCGGATCGTACCCTTCGTCAAGCCGGGCGATTTCGTCGCCGTCGGCCAGCGGGTGGGGCTGATCCGGTTCGGCAGCCGGGTGGACGTCTATCTGCCGGCGGGCACGGCGCCCAAGGTAGCGCTGGGCCAGCGATCGATCGCTGGCGAGACGATCCTCGGCCGCTTGGGCGATGGCGAAGGCGTCACCGGCGTCGCGCAGTGAAGCCGCCTCGGGCGGTAAGGCGGGCGCGGCTGATGCAGCGCGGGATAGCGTTGCGCGCGATTCCCCCGAATGCCACGACGGCGCTGGCCTTATGCTTCGGACTGACCGGTGTCCGCTTCGCCATTTCGGCCGAGTGGGAGAAAGCGGTCGGTGCGGTCATCGTCGCCGCTGTACTGGATGGGTTGGACGGGCGCATCGCCCGGCTGCTAAAGGGTGAGAGCCGGTTCGGAGCGGAACTCGATTCGCTGTCCGATGTGATCGCGTTCGGCGTGTCGCCGGCGATCATTCTCTATCTCTGGTCGCTTAGCTACGTGCCCAAATATGGCTGGGTGATCGCGCTGATGCACGCCGTCTGCTGCGCTTTTCGGCTCGCGCGCTTCAATGCGCAAATCGATGCCGAGACGATCCAGCCCAAGAAAGCGGCGGGCTTTCTCGTCGGCATTCCGGCGCCCGCCGGCGCAGCGATGGCATTGCTGCCTTTGATATTGTGGCTCGCGACCGGAGAGTGGTTCTTCCAGCGGACGTTCATCGTCGCGCCCTGGACGATCGTGGTCGCGTTGCTGATGATCTCGCAACTTCCGACTTATGGCACCGGCTCGCTCCGTCTTCGTCAGGAATGGCGTCTACCGGCCTTGCTGCTGATCGCTCTCGTCGGAACGTCACTTATCACCGCGACATGGGCGACATTGAGCGCGCTCATTCTGATATACGCGCTCGCCATTCCTCTGGCGGTGCGCAGCTACGCCAAGATCAAAGCGCGGCGCGCACCCGCGCCGGCGGCACCAGCCGCGTCATCGCCCCTCGGCGAACCGTAACCTCGCGAAAGCGCGGCGGGAGCGGCGCGAGCGTTTCTGGTGCCGGGGCAAAGCCCAATGCGGTGCGGACCGCCTCCCACTCTTCCCTTAGAACATCCGCGATCACGGCGATCGCGATTGCGGCCGCGAAAAGCGAGATCAGCGTGGCAACTGCTTGCAGCATAACGATTACTCCGTTTCACGGCTTTCTTCCGCGAACGATGTGTTAATCGTACGGAAGCTCTATTGGTTCCAATGTTCGCCATATGTTCTTTGCTGTCAACCCGCTTTTGGAACGTTTCGGCGCGGCGGGGCAGTTGCGATTGCGCAAACAAGCCTGTAGAGGGCAGTTCATTCCACATGCGCGGCATCCATACCGGTGCTGTCCGTCGCCTTTCAGGAGACGGGAGTTCCAGCCGCGCAGAGGTTCAACCGGGTTAGGAGAAATGACATGGCGGTTCCTACCGTCTCCATGCAGGCGTTGCTCGATGCAGGCGCGCACTTCGGTCATCAGACGCACCGCTGGAATCCGAAGATGAAGCCGTACATTTTCGGCGATCGCAACGGCATCCACATCATCGATCTTTCGCAGACCGTGCCATTGATGGCGCGTGCGCTGGAGTTCGTCTCGTCGACAGTTGCGGCCGGCGGCAAGGTTCTGTTCGTCGGCACCAAGCGCCAGGCGCAGGATCCAATCGCCGATGCGGCGCGCGCTTCGGGCCAGCATTTCGTCAATCATCGCTGGCTGGGCGGCATGCTCACCAACTGGAAGACGATCTCCGGTTCGATCAAGCGCTTCAAGGCGCTGGAAGAGCAGCTTTCGGGCGACACGCACGGCCTGACCAAGAAGGAAGTGCTGCAGCTCACCCGTGAGCGCGACAAGCTGGAGCAGTCGCTCGGTGGCATTCGTGACATGGGCGGGATTCCGGACATCATGTTCGTCATCGACGCCAACAAGGAAGAGCTGGCGATCAAGGAAGCCAACACGCTCGGCATCCCGGTCGTCGCGATCCTGGATTCGAACGTTTCGCCGGACGGAATCGCCTTCCCGGTGCCTGCCAACGATGACGCCAGCCGCGCCATTCGCCTCTATTGCGATGCGATCGCCGAGGCCGCTACGCGCGGAAACGTCAGCAATCGTCGTGACAGCGGCGAGGATTTCGGTGCGTCCGAAGCGCCGCCGGCCGAAGCCGCGCTGGCGTAACAGTAATGACGCGCGGGCGGGGCTATGGCTCTGCCCGCCGAGTTTCGGGCTCTCCTGCGGGGGAGCCCTTGCCTTTGAAAGGATAAAGCTATGGCGGAGATTACCGCTGCTGCCGTGAAGGACCTGCGCGAGCGCTCGGGCGCCGGCATGATGGATTGCAAGAAGGCGCTTACTGAGAATGGCGGCGACATGGAAGCCGCCGTCGATTGGCTGCGCACCAAGGGCCTTGCCACGGCCGCCAAGAAGTCGGGCCGTACGGCGGCCGAAGGCCTCGTCGGCGTGGCCGTATCGGGCAAGAAGGGTGCGGCCGTCGAGGTCAACTCCGAAACCGATTTCGTCGCCAAGAACGATCAGTTCCAGGAGTTCGTTCGCACGGTTTCTCAGCTTGCGCTGGAGACGGGTGACAGCGTCGAGGCGCTCGGTTCGGCGGGGTATCCGGGCGGTGGCACGGTTCAGGAGAAGCTGACCGCGAACATCGCGACGATCGGCGAGAATCAGCAGCTGCGCCGCGCCAAGGTGGTTTCGGTGAACGAGGGCGCGGTCGTGTCCTATGTCCACAATGCCGCCGGCACGGGCATCGGCAAGATCGGCGTGCTTGTCGCCCTCGAAGGATCGGCGCCTGCCGACAAGATCGAGGCGCTGGGCAAGCAGCTTGCGATGCATATCGCCGCAGCCTCCCCGCTGGCGCTGCACGAGGAAGGCCTTGATGCCGCCCTCGTCGAGCGTGAGCGCGCCATCGCGATGGAAAAGGCCGCCGAATCCGGCAAGCCGCAGAACATCGTCGAGAAGATGGTGGAAGGTGCGATCGCCAAGTTCCGCAAGGAAAACGCGCTGATCAGCCAGGTGTTCGTCATGGATAACAAGACGAAGATCGCCGACGTGATCGCCGCTGCCGCCAAGGATGCCGGTGGCTCGATCGCGCTGACCGATTATGTTCGCTTCCAGCTGGGTGAAGGCATCCAGAAGGACGTCAGCGATTTCGCCGCCGAAGTCGCCGCCGCATCGGGCGTCGGCCAGAAGGAAGCGGCCCCGGCTAACTGAGCCATACCTGACTGACCGAGATTGGCCCCGCTCCTGATCTGAGGAGCGGGGCTTTTCTTTGCCTAGCGCGAACCCGCACGCCGATCTCGTCGTTCCGCGAAATGCGGATGACGACCAAGGTCGCGATGGGCCGCTTCGATGCGGTGGCCTACGGCATTTCGAAGCCTTGGCACCGCGCCGGACGCCATCTAAGAGTGGCAACCGTTTCACAACAGTATCGGACCCGTACCAGGCATGTCGCAGCCGCCCTTCAAACGCATCCTGCTGAAGCTTTCGGGCGAAGTGTTGATGGGCGAGGGCGCGCTCGCGATTGATCCCGTCACCACCGCGCGCGTCGCCGGCGAGATCGCCGCCGCGCGTGAGGCAGGGTTCGAGCTCTGCATCGTCGTCGGCGGCGGTAACATCTTCCGGGGGCTTTCGGCCGCCGCGAAGGGCATCGAGCGGGCGACGGCCGATTATATGGGCATGCTGGCGACGGTGATGAACGCACTGGCCGTGCAGAATGCGCTTGAGCAGATTGGCGTCGATACGCGCGTCCAATCGGCCATTCCGATGCAGACCGTGTGCGAGCCATTCATTCGCCGCCGCGCCGAGAGGCATCTGGAGAAAGGCCGCGTCGTGATCTTTGCGGCCGGTGTCGGCAGCCCCTTCTTCACCACGGACACGGGAGCTGCGCTGCGCGCTGCCGAGATGAAGTGCGACGCGCTTTTCAAAGGCACGTCCGTCGATGGTGTCTACGATGCGGATCCGAAGAAGGTCGCGACAGCAAAACGTTATGAAACGGTCACTTACGACCGGGTGCTTTCGGATAATCTGAAGGTTATGGATGCGAGCGCGGTGGCGCTCTGCCGCGATAACGAGATTCCGATCGTCGTGTTCAACATTCGCGAGCAGGGCAATCTGGCTACTGTCCTCGCCGGCAATGGCACGGCAACGACCGTGCGCAATCAAGGAAATTAGACGATGCCCGCCTATAACAAGGCCGATCTGGAGCGCCGCATGGCCGGCGCCGTGGAAGCGCTGAAGCACGATCTTCAGGGTCTGCGCACAGGCCGCGCGTCCACGTCTCTGCTCGATACGATCATGATCGAAGTTTACGGCAGCCACATGCCGCTCAATCAGGTCGCGACCGTCACCACGCCGGATTCGCGGATGCTGGCGGTGCAGGTCTGGGACAAATCCAACGTCGGCGTCGTCGACAAGGCGATCCGCTCGGCGAATCTGGGCCTGAACCCGATCGTAGACGGCCAGAATCTGCGCATCCCGATCCCGGATCTGACGGAGGAGCGCCGCAAGGAGCTGGCCAAGCTGGCCGGCACCTTTGCCGAGAAGGCAAAGATCGCGATCCGCAACGTCCGCCGCGATGGTATGGACACGCTCAAGACAGACGAAAAGAAGGGCGAAATCAGCGAGGACGAGCGTAAGCGGCTGGAAACAGAAGTGCAGAAGCTCACCGATGCGACCGTTGCCGACGCCGATGCGGCGACGGCTTCGAAGGAAAAGGAAATATTGGGGAAGTGATGCCGGGTTCGGCAAGTCCTGTCGCCGCTCCGGGGGGAGGCACGGCTGGCGCCCGCCATGTTGCCATCATCATGGACGGCAATGGCCGCTGGGCGAAGCGGCGGCTTCTGCCGCGCGTTGCCGGGCATCGACAGGGCATGGAAGCCGTCCGCAACACGATCCGCGCCGCCGGGGAGATGGGGCTCGAAGCCCTGACGCTCTACGCCTTTTCCTCGGAAAATTGGCGGCGTCCGGCGGACGAGATCAGCGATCTCATGGGGCTGCTGCGCCTCTACCTGCAGCGCGAGATTGACGAACTGCACCGGAATGGCGTGCGCCTCCGGCTGATCGGTGATTACCGCAAGTTCGCGCCGGATCTGGTGGCGCAGCTGGAGGCCGCCTGCGCGCGCACCGCAGGCAATAGCGGACTGACCGTCGCCCTGGCCCTCAACTATGGTGGCCAGGACGAACTGGTGCGTGCTGCCCGCCGACTGGCGGAGGCAGCGCGGGCGGGCACGCTGGAGCCCGAGGATATCGATTCGGATCTGTTCGAGGAATGTCTCGATACGGCCGGCCTGCCGCCGCTGGATCTCATGATCCGCACATCGGGCGAGATGCGCATCTCCAATTTCCTTCTCTGGCAGACCGCATATGCGGAACTGCTGTTCACGGATACGCTTTGGCCCGACTTCAACCGGGCGGCACTTGAAGAAGCGCTCGCGGATTTCGGGCGTCGCGAGCGGCGCTTCGGCGGCCGCTGAGGAGCATAGAGTGGCAGTGGCCGGAAGCTCCGATCTGAAAATTCGCACCCTCGTCGGCGGGATCGCCGCTGCGGTAGCGCTGGCCGCACTGCTGGTCGGCGGGTGGGCGCTGTGGGGTTTCGTGACGATCGTGGCGCTGGTCGCTCTGGCGGAATGGTGCGGGCTTGCGAGCGTCGGCGTGGCGCGGACGGGCATCGTCCTTGCATTGCTGGCGATCGTGATGATCGTGACCTCGCCAGTTTCCTGGGGGGCGGAGCGCGATACGGTGGCATCACTGGCGATGGCGGGGATCATTGCCGCGATGTTCGTCGGTAGCGGTCGCGCCGGCTGGGGGATCCTTTACGCTGGGCTCCCGGCGATCGGATTGCTGTTCCTGCGCGGATTGCCGCAGGGCTTCGGCCTGGCGCTGTGGACCGTTCTGATCGTGATCGTGACGGATACCGGCGCCTATTTCGCCGGGCGGGCGATCGGTGGGCCGAAATTGTCGCCGCGCCTCAGTCCCAAGAAAACGTGGGCGGGTTTGGCCGGGGGCATGATCGCAGCGCTTCTGATCGGAGCCGCTGTGGGAGCGATGTTCGATCTGCCACGCGCCACCTTGTGGCTGGGCGCGCCGCTGGCCGTGCTCGCCCAGATCGGTGATCTGTATGAGAGCGCGCTCAAGCGGAAAGCGGGCGTGAAGGATAGTGGGCGCCTGTTGCCTGGGCATGGCGGCGTGCTGGATCGTATCGACGGTTTGGTTCCGGTGGTGATACTCGTCGCGGCGCTCGCGGCCGGATACGTGCTGTGAGCCATATCGAACCGCGAACGATCACCATCCTCGGCGCGACGGGATCGATCGGCGCTTCGACGCTGGATCTGATCGAACGCGCGCCCGAGCGGTTCCAGGTCAAAGCGCTGACCGCCGCTAGCAGCGTCACCAAGCTGGCCGATGCGGCGCGGCGGACCCGTGCGGCGCGTGCGGTCATCCTAGATCCCGCGCTGTATGGCGATCTGAAGGATGCGCTGTCCGGCAGCGGCGTGGAGGCGGCGGCCGGCGAGGAAGCAATCGTCGAGACGGCGGCGCTGGGCGCGGACTGGACGATGGCGGCGATCGTCGGGACGGCTGGCTTGCGGCCGGTGATGGCGGCGCTGGCGCAGGGCGCCACGGTGGCGCTCGCCAACAAGGAAGCGCTGGTATCGGCTGGCGCTCTGATGACGCAGGTTGCAACAGAGGCCGGCGCTACCCTGCTTCCCGTCGATAGCGAACATAATGCGGTATTCCAATGCTTTCCGCATGGTTGTGCGGAGCGCGTGCGAAAGATCATTCTGACCGCAAGCGGCGGTCCTTTCCGCGAATTCACGCGCGCGCAGATGGCGGAAATGACGCCGGCACAGGCGGTGAAGCACCCCAACTGGTCGATGGGCGCCAAGATATCCGTCGATAGCGCGACGCTCATGAACAAGGGGCTCGAACTGATCGAGGCCTTTCATCTGTTCCCGGTCGGCGCCGATAGGCTGGATGTACTGGTTCACCCGCAATCTGTGGTCCACTCGATGGTGGAATATGTCGACGGATCGGTACTGGCACAGCTCGGTACGCAGGACATGCGCACGCCGATCGCCCACACGCTCGCGTGGCCGGATCGGATGGAAACGCCGGGGGCCCGTCTCAATCTTGCTGAAGTCGGTCGGCTGGATTTCGAGGCACCGGATTATGATCGCTTTCCCGCGCTCGGGCTGGCGCTGGATGCGATGCGAGAGGGCGGTGCCGCGCCGGCCATCCTGAACGCCGCGAACGAGGTGGCAGTCGCCGCCTTTCTGGCCGGGCGGATCGGCTTTCTCGACATCGCCTTAATCGTCGGGAAAGCCCGCGGCATGTATAGCGCTCCGCAACCGGCCTCGATCGCGGATGTGCTCGCGATCGACGGCGAGGCGCGTGTTCGCGCGGCCGAGATTGTGGAGTCGCTTGCCCGATGACGGCTATTCCGAACGTCCTGCTGGCTCTGTTCGGCTTCGTCGTCGTGATCGGGCCGCTCGTGTTTTTGCACGAGCTTGGCCATTATTTTGTCGGCCGCTGGTTCGGCGTCCATGCCGAGACCTTCTCGATCGGCATGGGCAAGGAACTGACCGGCTGGACGGATCGGCGCGGCACGCGCTGGCGGGTCTCGATGCTGCCGCTTGGTGGCTATGTGAAGTTTGCGGGCGACATGGGGCCGGCCGGGCGCACGGACCCGGCATGGCAAGCATTGCCCGAAGCCGAAAAGGCGCGGACGTTTCAGGGTCGCCCGTTGTGGCAGCGCTTCCTGATCGTGTTGGCTGGGCCGCTGACGAATTTCCTCGTCGCGATCATCATCTTCGCGGGCTTCTATACGGCGTACGGCGTGCCGCAGACGCCGACCGTGATCGAGAAGGTCATGCCGGGCTCGGCAGCGCAGAAAGCGGGCCTTCGCACCGGCGATCGTATCGTGGCCATCGACGGGCGATCCGTCGCACGGTTCGAGGAACTGGCCACCTATGTCGCGGTGCGCCCCGGCGCGCCGATGGCGCTTGATGTGCTGCGCAATGGCCGGACGATCACGGTCTCGGCGACGCCGGCGATCCGCGAGATCGATGACGGGCTCGGCAACAAGCAGCACGTAGGCTTGCTCGGCGTCACGCCGGGATCCGAAATCTATGAGCGGCGCGGCCCGGTCGGCATTGCGGGCGCGGCGGTGCGCGAGACGGTGCAGACGGTGCGGACGATGGTCGATGTGATCGGCCAGATCGTCACCGGCCGGCGGCCTGCGAAGGAATTGGGCGGGCCGATCCAGATCGCGCGCTATTCCGGCGAGACGGTATCGTTCGGTCTCTTCGCGATCATCCATTTCATGGCGTTGATTTCGATAAACCTCGGGTTCATCAATTTGTTGCCAATCCCCATGTTGGATGGCGGACACCTGCTCTTCTATATCGTCGAGGGTGTCAGCCGGCGTCCTCTGCCGGAACGCGCGCATGATTGGGCGTTTCGTTCAGGATTGGCGATGCTTCTCGCCTTCATGGTGTTCGTAACCTTCAACGATCTCGGCTCGCTTGGTCTCTGGCGGACGCTTGCCGGCTTGATCGGCTGAACGGGATGGGGCAGGGCGGTGCGCCGGAAAAGGGGCCCGGCACTGGAATTCGGTTAAGGGCGGACGGGTGATTTTGAATAACAAGACGTGTGCACGCCGCTATGCTTCGGCCTTCCTGATCGGCTCCGCGCTGGCGGGGATGCCGGCAACCGCGCAGCGTCAACGGCCGGTTCGGACTCCGGTTCCGGTCGCTCCCGTAGCGCCGCCGCCGGCTGCCGCGATCCCAGCCACGGTCTCCGGAACCGTCCACTCGATCAACGTGACCGGCGCGCAGCGGCTGGAGCCGGATACGGTCCGATCCTATGTGAAGCTCACGGCAGGCCAGCCCTACACCGCCGCCGATCTGGATCAGGCGCTGAAGGATCTTTACGCATCGGAGCTGTTTGCCGATGTGACGATCGCCGGTGCCGATACCGGCAATATCGTGCTGCAAGTCCGCGAAAATCCGGTGATCAACCGGATCGTGCTGGAGGGCAACAAGCGGATCAAGGAAGACAAGATCCGGCCTGAAATCAAGCTGGCGCCGCGCCAGATCTTCACCCGCTCCAAGACCCGCGCCGACGTTGCCCGCATCATCGAGCTTTACAAGCGGCAGGGCCGCTACGCCGCCACGGTCGAGCCGAAGATGGTCCAGCTCGATCAGAACCGTGTCGATGTCGTCTTCGAGATCCACGAAGGGCCGAAGTCGCGCATTCAGAAGATCAACATCATCGGCAACGAGAAATTCTCGGACGGCCGCCTGCGTGGCGAGATGGTCACGAAGCAGGCCGGCATCACCAAGATCTTCTCGGGCGGGACGAGCTACGATCCAGATCGGCTGGCCTACGATCAGCAGAAGATGCGTCAGTTCTACCTGACCAACGGCTACGCCGACTTCCACGTCGTCTCCGCCGTTGCCGAGCTGACGCCGAACAAGCGCGATTTTATCGTCACCTACGTCGTCGAGGAAGGCGAGCGCTACAAGTTCGGCAAGATCGATCTGGAAAGCCAGATCCGCGATCTGAAGCCTGAAACGCTGAAATATCTGATCCGCTTCAAGCAAGGCGATTGGTACAACGCGAAGATCGTGGAGGACACGGTCGATTCGATCACCGAGACGGCCGGCCTGCTGGGCTATGCCTTTGCCGACGTGCGGCCGGACTTCAAGCGCAACAAGGAATCGCTCACGATGGGCGTGACCTTCCAGGTTGCGGACGCGCCCCGTGTCTATGTCGAGCGGATCGATATCAACGGCAACACGATCACACGCGACAAAGTCGTCCGCCGCGAATTCCGTCTGGCCGAGGGCGATGCTTTCAACGGTTTCCGCGTGAAGCGTTCGCGCGATCGTATCCAGAGCCTGGGCTTCTTCCAGGACAAGTTGGAGATCGGCCAGAAGCAGGGCTCCACGCCCGACAAGGTCATTCTCGAAGCCAACCTCGAGGAAAAGTCGACCGGCCAGCTGCAGGTTTCGGCCGGCTATTCCAGCCTCGAAAAGTTCATCGTCAACGCCTCGATCACCCAGTCCAACTTCATGGGCAAGGGCCAGGAAATCCGCACCAGCGTCGATTATTCGGTCTATTCGAAGTCGATCAACGTCGGCTTCACCGAGCCGTATCTGTTCGACAAGTCGATCGCTTTGGGCGTGGACGTATTCCGCCGCGATCTGAATTCGTTCAATTATGTGAACAACGATCGCAACACGACGTACAGCCAGGTGACGAACGGTTTCCAGGTCCGCGCCGGTCTGCCGCTGACCGAATATTGGAGCCTGGCGCTCCGCTACGGCCTCAGCCTCGACAAGGTGAGCCTCGACAAGAACAGCTTCTATTCGAACTATCTGACCGATCCTACGACCGGCACGTCGATCCTGACCAATTCGTTCCAGTGCGATCCGCTGCTGGCGGGCCGTTATCTCTGCGATTCGATCGGCAACCGGACGACCTCGTCCGTCGGCTACAGCATCGTCTTCGATAATCTCAACGATCGCCGCCGCCCGACGGCCGGCCGCCGGTTCGTGTTGAGCCAAGACATTGCCGGCCTCGGCGGCAGCGTCCGCTACATCCGCACGCGCGGCGAGGGCCATCAATATTACCAGATCATCAAGGGAATGATCCTCTCGTTGAACGGCGAGGGCGGTTATATCTACTCGCTCAACAAGAGCCGTGGCCCCAATATCGACAAGGTTCGCCTGACCGATCGCTTCTTCCTCGGCCAGCCTGAATTTGCCGGCTTCGACATTCGCGGCGTCGGACCGCGCGTGCTGCGCGTGCCCTACGATGCCACCGGCAATCTGGTCACGGATCGCAGCCAGATGTCGGACGATGCGCTCGGCGGCCGGGCTTATTACATGGTCAAGGCGGATCTCGAATTGCCGCTGGGCAACGGCGCGCGTGAGCTCGGGCTTCGGCCATCCATCTTCGCGATCGCAGGTTCCGTGTTCGGCCTGACGCGCCCGGCGACGACGAATATCCCGGTCACGGGTCAGTTCCGCGAGGTGTTGAACGCCAACGGCTCACGGCAATGCTATGACCCAACCGGGGCGGTGGCTCCTCAGAACGTACCGGCGGGTACGCCGTGCACCGGCACGCTCACCCCGTTCGGGCAGAGAATTCCCGGCTTCCAGGAAGTCTATGTCGGAAATACCTGGAAGCCGCGTATCTCGGTCGGCTTCGGCGTGAACTGGAATTCGCCGTTCGGTCCGTTCCGGATCGACATCGCCAAGGCGCTGGTCAAATATGCCGGGGATGATCCCAAGCTCTTCACTTTCAACGTAGGGACGCAATTCTGATGCTGACGAACTTCAAGCGCGTGACTGTCGCCGCGCTCCTCTCCGTAGCCGCGGCTTCGCCGGCTTTCGCGCAGGCCGCCAGTGGCGGCATCCTGACGATCGATATCGAGCGTCTGTACAGCGATTCCGCAGCGGCCAAGAATGCGCAGACCCAGATGGTCACGCGCTATCAGGGTGCCCAGCAGCAGGCTACCACCGCCTTCGATACGGCGCGGAATGCCTATCAGACGCAGGTCCAGGCCGCGCAGAAGACGCTTGGCCCCAACGGCGATCCTTCGAAGCTTCCGCCCGCAACGCAGCAAGCGATCGGCCAGGCCGAAGAACGCCTCGGCGAAGCGCGCAATCAGGCGCTGTCCGTGCAGCAGGCGATCCAGGACTCCGCCGCTTATGTGCGTGAACAGATCATCCAGGCGGTCGTGCCACTCGCCGAGCAGGTCCGTGCCGAGCGTAAGGCTGCGCTCGTCGTGCCACGCGGCACCGTGCTTGCCGCCGATCCGGCCGGCGATGTGACTGCGGTCATCCTCCCGCGCCTCGATCAGCGCCTGACGACGGTGCAGATCGCACGTCCGCAGCCGACGGCGCCTGCCGCCGGTGCTGCCGCTGCTCCGGCTCCTGCCGCCGGTGCCGCGCCGCGTCCGCAGCCGCAGGGCCGCTGATCCGGCCATGAGCGAGGCGGAACGTCCGAAGCTGGGTCCGTTGGACATCAAGCGGGTCATGGCGGCGCTTCCGCATCGCTATCCCATGCTCCTCGTCGATCGCGTCGAGGAGCTGGTGCCCGATCGTTCGATCGTCGCGGTGAAAGCCGTGACGATCAACGAAGGGTTCTTCCAGGGGCACTTCCCGGGCCGCCCGATCATGCCGGGCGTGCTGATCGTCGAGGCTCTGGCGCAGGCCGCCGGTGTTCTGGCGGTCGAGTCGCTCGGGCTCGCCGGGTCCGGCAAGCTCGTCTATTTCATGGCGATCGACGAAGCGAAGTTCCGCAGCCCGGTGGAACCCGGCGTGCTGCTGAAGCTGGAGGTGGAGTTCGTGCAGAAGCGCGCCACCGTCTGCAAATTCGCGGGCAAGGCGCTGATCGAGGGCAAGGTCGTCGCACAGGCGAACTTCACCGCGATGATCGCCGATCCGCCGAAGGAATAGCTCGCGCGGTCAGTTGCGTGGGCAGGGCGGACGCTGCTCGACCACGTGAACAATCTTTCGACAAGTATCAGAGGAGCGGGGCGGTCGGTCCCGCTCTTTCTTTTTTTCTCCCGCGCCTGTAAGGGCGCGGCTTCTCTCCGGCTGGTCGGAAACCAGCCATTTCAGGAGCCTGACATGAAGAGCGGCATTCACCCCGATTATCACACCATCAAGGTCCAGATGACCGATGGCACCACGTACGAGACGCGCTCCACCTGGGGATCGGAGGGCGACACGCTCCAGCTTGACATCGATCCCACCGTTCACCCGGCCTGGACCGGCGGCCGTGGCCAGCTGCTGGATCAGGGCGGTCAGGTTGCGCGCTTCAACAAGCGCTTTGGCGGCCTGACGCTCGGCAAGAAGTAAGAGACGGGCGGCCGGTTAGCGCCGGCCGCTTTTTTATCTTCCGGCACCTTTGGGCCTGCCGACATTGCCGCGCGCCTCCTCCGCTGATATTGCACTGCACAATGACGCAGCAGCAAATTCGAACATGGGTACGCGCGGCGTTTTGGTGCGCCTTGTTGTTCGCTTATGTGTGCGCTGTCATTCCAGGCGGCCCGGAAATCGGCAATAGCGATAAGGACGGCCACGTGCTGGCCTTTGTCACGCTCTCCTTTATCGCCCGCCTCGGTTGGTCCCGCCGAAGCGCGATCGCTATCGCCGTCGCGCTGGTGGTGTTCGGCATCTTCATCGAACTGAGCCAAGCGACACCGATCGTGCATCGCGATGCGGATGTCTGGGATGTCGTGGCCGACCTCGTCGGGGTAATCGTCGGGCTGGTCATCGGCTCGCTGGCCTTGATTGTCGTCCGTCGCCGCTCGCGCGCGCCGCAAAGCCGCTAGATCGCTGTACTGCCACGGCCGTCATCCGAAGACGGCATGCATTCCGTAGTAGATCAGATCCCAAAACGTACGCGGCCGCTTCGCCAGCCGAAACGCCGTTCGCGCATAACGCCAAGCGCCGATGCGATCCCCGTTTGCCAGCCTGACGCGTGCCGCCGAGTGATAATAGAAATCGTCGTAGCTGCGCAGTTCTAGCGCTTCCTCCACCCAGGTCAGCGCTTCCGCATATTGCCCCGCAAAATAGAGCGAGCGGCTCAGCGAGAGCATGAAGATGGGATGCCGCTGGATCGCTACCGCCGAGCGGTGCGCAACGATCGCCTCTTCATATCGCCCGAGATCATGAAGCCGCATCCCATATTGGTGCTGCATCGCGGCGCTTCCGGGTGAGATTTCGATCGCGCGCGCGGCCAGTTCGTGCGCGCGATGCGGGTTGCCCGAAAAAGCCCGAACCGCATATTCCGAAAGCCAGACCGCCGAGCGATCGCGCAGCCGGGCGAAATCGTCCTCCACAGCTGCCGGATCGATGCCCCGATCGCAAAAAGCGAGCGCCATCGGCTGCAATAGGCCGAGTTCGTTCAGCGTCGTCGTGACCGGATGGCCGCCGTAAGGAAGGCGGAGAAGCCGAGCAGGCACGTCCCTGCCGATCAGTTCGGCGTGGAGCCTGTCCAGTGTCAACGTCGGATCGTAGGCGACGACGATATCCGCCGCACATGCGACCGTGCCATTGTGCGCGGGCAGGAACGCGATGCGCTTCTGATCCCACCACCAGCGCCGGTCGGCCCGCACGATGGCAGGATCGATCGAATATTGCGGCGAGAGCGACAAAACGTGTGTGGCCCCGATCGCGTCGGCAAAGCGAACCGCCGCATAGCCTCCCATGCTGGATCCATAGGCCAATACGCGATCCGCCGCCGCAACCGCATCGCGAATGCAGGCAAGCGCCGCGTCGATCTCGGGATATTGATACCAGTCGTTGCCGGCCGTGAGGACATGAACGCCGGTGAGACCAACGCGCTCGAAGAATTTTTCGCCGAATCCGGAGCGTTCGAAGCCTATATCGTCATGATAGGATTCGAACGTTACCACCTGATCCCGGCCGTCGCCGGCCTGGATGCGGCGGACCTCGAGGTGATCGGACCGAAACAGGATTTCGGGCGAGCCCGGTGCGACGTCTTCCGTCCCGATGATCGCTTCAGCCGTCAACTTTTCGTGCCATGCCCGTTTCGTCACTTCAACGCGTGATCTGCGGGGTTGTTACCGAAAACACCGTCGCCACAACGCAAATCCTGGCGGACAGGGTGGGATTCGAACCCACGGTGAGCTTCCACCCACGGCGGTTTTCAAGACCGCTGCCTTAAACCACTCGGCCACCTGTCCGGCGCGGCGCTTATCGTAGCAGGCGGGCTTCGGCGCAAGCGTGCCATGTTCGAACTGACGAGGGGAGACGGGGCGGCGGGGCTGTGGCAAGGACCGACGATGATCGTGCGTCGTGCTTTTACCGCCCTTTTCCTGATCGCTTCCCCGCTGGCCGCACAGGAACCGCCTCTGCCGGACGCGGTGGATCAGGCATCGGCCCAGGCCGCTCCATCGCTGCCGCCCGAGCCAAGCGCGGCGGAGCGGGAGGCAACGGCGTTTCGCGGTTTTTTGCTGGGGTTGCGGACCCAGGCACTCTCGGCGGGGGTCAGCCCCCAGACGTTCGATCGCGAGATTGCCGACGTTACCTTCGATCCGCGGGTCGTACGGGCCGATCGCGGCCAGCCGGGCGGCAGCGCGCAGGGCGCGCCCTCGGGAAGCATCAATTTCGCTCCCTACAAGCGCACGCATGTGGAGCCCGTGCGGATCGGGAACGGGCGTTCGCGCTACGCGGGACTGCGCCCGAAGCTGGCGGCGATCGAAAGCAAAACCGGCGTGCCTGAGCAGATCATGCTGGCCATATACGGCCATGAAACCGGCTACGGCACCTTTACGGGCAATTACGACATTCTCCGATCCTTCGCGACGCTGGCTTATGAAGGGCGCCGCCGGGCGCTGTTCACGACCGAATTCATCGATACGCTTAAGCTGATCGACAAGGGCTTCCCGCGCTCGCTGCTCAAGGGTAGCTGGGCGGGCGCGACCGGCTATCCGCAATTCCTGCCGAGCGTCTATCTGCGCCTCGCGGTCGATGGCGATGGCGATGGCAAGGCGGACATCTGGCGGAGCGAGGCGGACGCGCTCGCCTCGATCGGCAATTATCTGTCCAATGCGGGATGGAAGCCGGGGCCGCCCTGGGGTGTCGCGGTCGTCGTGCCGTCCTCGTTCGACCGAACGACGCTTGCCTCTCCGCTCACCAGCCCACGCTGCCCGCGGGTCCATTTGCGGCTCAGCCGCTGGCTGACGATCGCCGAATGGCGGGCGAGGGGTATCATGATCGCGGGCGCTCCGGCGCCCGCCGATACCGAGCTCGCGACGCTGATCGAGCCGGACGGGCCAGGGCAGACCGCTTATCTGCTCACCACCAATTATCAGTCGATCCTCGATTACAATTGCTCGAACTTCTACGGCCTTTCCGTGGGGTTGCTGGCCGACGAAGTGGTCCGGCCGGCGGAATAAGCGGGTGACGAGCCGCATCCTTCCAGCCCTGCCGGGAACAACTGGTCAGGGTCATGATCCGATCGGCAGGGCGAAAGGGGATGTTCGTCGGTCGCGAAAGACGTACGGACGAAGCCTTGCCGCCGTCGGCGCGGCACTTCTTCTCCTGTCGGCATGCGCGGGCAACCGGATGGTGCCAGATAGCCCGGTCAAGATCGGCCGCCCGTATCAGGTGCGTGGCAAGACCTACGTTCCGGCTGACAATCCCGATTATGACGAGACCGGCTATGCGTCCTGGTACGGGCCGGGGCAGGGCGGCCGCACCGCCAATGGCGAAAAGTTCAGGCAGAACCGCATCGGCGCGGCCCACAAGACCTTGCCCCTGCCATCCTATGTCGAGGTGACGGCCCTGGCGACAGGCCGCCGCATCATCGTGCGCGTCAACGATCGCGGGCCGTTCGTCGATGGGCGCATCATCGATCTGTCGCGCGGCGCGGCGGAAGAGTTGGGGGTCGTGCGGACGGGTACGGCGCGGGTCCGCGTACGGCGCGTCTACCCGGATGGGAAGGTGACGCGGGCGTTGCGCGCTGGGCGCGCGGCAGAGCCTTTACAAAGCGTGGCGCCGCAACGCTGATTGATCGACAAGGGCAGCTGCAAAGAGAGGTGAGCCGCCGCAGTTGCCGTTCCTGCCCATCCAACAAAAAGGGCGGCCGAAGCCGCCCTTTCCGTTATCGAGCTTCGTAAAGCCTTACGCGCCAGCCGGCGTCGGCTCGCCCCAGCCGCCCGGACGGCGGCTCTTGGGAATGGAGGATCCGCCGATCGAGAGCGAGCGGGGCGCACGATCCTTGGGATCCTCGCGACCAATATCCTCGCCGGCGATCGCCTTCTTGGATTCTTCGCCGTTGAGGGTCTCATATTCCAACAACGCGGTCGCCAGACGATGCAACTGGTCCAAATTGTCGGTCAGCACCTGACGGGCCTTACCTTCGCCCTCTTCCACCAGACGGCGGACTTCGCTGTCGATCAAGCGCGCCGTCTCTTCCGACATCGTCTGGTTGCGCGAGACCGAGTGGCCGAGGAACACCTCGTCCTGATTGTCGCGATAGCGCAGCCAGCCCAGCTTCTCGGACATGCCATATTCCATGACCATCGAGCGCGCCATTTCGGTGGCCTGCTGAATGTCGTTGGAAGCACCGGTGTTCAGTTCATCGCTACCGTAGATCAGCTGTTCGGCGATCCGGCCGCCGAAGCAGAGTGCGAGGCGCGCCTTCATCTGCTTCATCGTCATCGAATAGCGATCGCGCTCGGGCAGGTTCCACGTCACGCCGAGGGCACGGCCGCGTGGGATGATCGTCACCTTGTGGAGCGGATCGCAGCCCGGAACGTGGAGCGAAACAAGCGCATGGCCGGCTTCGTGATAGGCGGTCGCCCGCTTCTCATCCTCGGTCATGATCATGGACTTGCGCTCGGCGCCCATCATGACCTTGTCCTTGGCCTCCTCGAACTCGCGCATCGCCACCAGCCGCTTGCCCTTGCGGGCCGCCAGCAGAGCGGCTTCGTTGACGAGATTGGCAAGGTCGGCACCGGAGAAACCCGGCGTACCGCGCGCCAGCGTGCGGGAGATAACGTCGGGTGCGAGCGGCACCTTCGCCATATGGACGGCCAGGATCTTCTCACGGCCCTCGATGTCAGGCTTGGGCACGACGACCTGCCGATCGAAACGGCCCGGGCGCAGCAGCGCCGGATCCAGAACGTCGGGACGGTTGGTGGCGGCGATGATGATGATGCCTTCGTTCGCCTCGAAGCCGTCCATTTCCACCAGCAGCTGGTTCAGCGTCTGTTCGCGCTCGTCATTGCCGTTGCCCAGGCCCGCGCCGCGATGACGGCCGACAGCGTCGATTTCATCGATGAAGACGATGCACGGCGCGTTCTTCTTCGCCTGCTCGAACATGTCACGCACGCGGCTTGCGCCGACGCCTACGAACATTTCGACGAAATCGGAACCGGAGATCGTGAAGAACGGCACCTTGGCCTCACCCGCAATCGCGCGGGCGAGAAGCGTCTTGCCGGTGCCGGGCGAACCGACCAGCAGAGCGCCCTTCGGAATCTTGCCGCCGAGGCGAGCGAACTTGGAGGGATCCTTGAGGAAATCGACGATTTCCTGAAGCTCCTCGCGCGCCTCGTCGATGCCGGCGACATCGTCGAAGGTGACGCGGCCCTGCTTTTCGGTCAGCATCTTGGCGCGGCTCTTGCCGAAGCCCATCGCGCCGGAGCCGGCATTCTTCTGCATCTGGCGCATGACGAAATAGCCGATGCCGAGCAGGATCAGGAACGGGAAGCTCTGGTAGAGCAGATACTGCCATACGGAAGGCGTTTCCTCGGGCCGCGCGCGGAACGTGACGTTCTTGGCGGTGAGGCGCTGGATCAGGCCGGGATCGTTGGGCGCATAGGTCTTGAACGTCGCACCGTTCGAATATTTGCCGGCGATCACGCCATTGCCAATATCGGCCTCTCGTACCGAACCATCCTCAACGCGTGACAGGAACTCGGAATAGGCGATGCTCTCGCCTGCGGGCTGACGGCTGCCGCTTTCGAACATCGAGACGAACAGGACGATCGCCAACAGAATACCGAGCCAGATGGCCAGGCTTTTCATCCAGGGATTCGGTCCTTGCGGAGTCTTGTCTTCGCTCATGCGCGGTTACCAGCCTTTCGAGAACCGCCATTATGTAGGATAGGACAGGTTAATGGCAATGGAACAACGGCCGATCACATCGATCGATGTGGCGAGGCCGGTGTGAAGCGCCAGATTGCGCCCGGCGCGATCCGAAAGCCCGCCAGGGTGGAGACGTGTCCGGCCATCAATCTGCCGATCAGTCTGTCCACTTCGTCGCCGCGTAGAATCGGGTCGTTTGCCAGCCTCCTCAATGCCTTAACCGTTAGGCGTCGGCGCAGCTCGGCAGGCAGATCGCTGGCCGCGAGCGTCATGGCTTCGGGGTCGAAGCGCTGGGCGAAGAGGCTGTCCGCAGAAAAAGAAAGTGCCTCTTCCGCCTGCGCCATGTGGCTTGCGACAGCCGCCAGCCGCGCCGGATCGGGCCAGCCCTGTGCCAGCCGCGCGCGGACGGCGGCGCGATCGAAGCGCGAGTCCCGGTTGGACGGATCGTCGATCGCATCCAGCCCGGCAGCCTGAACGATGTCGACAAGCTCGGCTTTGCGCCAGTCGAGGAGGGGCCGGATGAGCGTAACGCCATCGGCCAGAGGGCGCACGCGGCGGATACCCGAGAGGCCGGCGACGCCCGCGCCCCGCTCCAGCCGCATCATCACTGTTTCCGCCTGATCGTCGAGATGGTGGGCGACGGCCAACCGGCTCATGCCCCGCGCGAACACCCATTCCGCCATTGCGGCATACCGCGCGCGGCGGGCGGACGCCTGCAATCCTGTGGGATCGTCGGGCACATTGATGCGGAGGGTATCGTGCGGAACGCCGAGTGCGGTGCACACGTCGCTGACGAAGCGCGCCTCGTCGGCTGCCTCCGGACGCAGGCCGTGATCGACGGTCAGGGCCGCGATCTGTCCCGGCCGCGCTGCTGCCGCCAACAACAGTAAGGCGAGGCTGTCTGCGCCGCCGGACACCGCGATACAAAGATCGGGTTGCGCATCCCCCACCTGGAAGCGCGACAGGTCGCGCGCGAAACGCGTCACCAGATCGGGGTGCGGGGGCGCGATCGATGCCACGCCCCCTAGCCGCGTCACTTGCAGGCGGCGGCCTTCTTCGCCGCCGGCAGCCTGTTCTTCAGCCCGGCCGACAAGGATCCGCCGTAGACCTGCTCCAGCTCGCCATAGGCCTTGCAGGCGTCGGCGGGCTTCTTCAGTTCGGTCAGAGCCTGACCAAGATAGAAGAGGCTATCCGCCGCGCGATCGCCGCGCGGATCGGTCTGATAGTTTGCGTAGAGGGTCTGCGCCGCAATTGCCGGCGTGCCACCGTCGAGCTGAGCCCGGCCCAGCAGATTGCGCGCGTAGCTGGCGCGTTTGTGCTTGGGATATTTCTTGATCATCGCCTGCAGCGCGGCCTGCGCCTCGGGAAATTTCTTCTGCTCCCAAAGCTTGTAGCCGGCGAGATAGGCATCCTCGCCCGCATCGCCGCTCGAGGGGGCGGCGGTATCGGCCGGAGTGGCGGCGGGGGCCGTTGCCGGCTCAGGGTCCATCGGAAGCGGGGCGGGGCGGGCGCCGCGCGGCGGGCGGGCCGATGGCGTGTCGATCAGGGGCGCGGTGCCGGCTGCTGTCGACGCGCCCGCTTCGATCGCCTTCAGCCGCGCATCGAAGTCGGCCCGGTCCTTGGCCGCCGCCTGGCTGACCACATCCAGCCGATGCTGGCTCTCCTCGATCTGCTGCGTCACGCGGGTCAGTTCCCGCTCCAGCCCGTCCACGCGTGTCGCGAGATCGCGCACCGCCTGATCGGCGGGCGCCCGCGCCGGGGCGCTGGTATCGACCGGCGCCGCCGCGATTTCAGGTTCAAAAAAGGCCGGGCTGCCCCCGGGAAAGACCTTTCGCTGGACCGCCTTCATTTCCTTTTCCAGCTTGTCCACGCGCGGCGCCATCCTGTCCGCGCTTTGGGAAAAAGCAGGCGTGGCGGTGGTGGCAAGCAGGCAGGCGAACGTCAGCGAACGCAAAGACATGAAACGGGGCTCTCTCGGCTTTCGGATGGTTCGCTTATGCATAGAGCAAATGAGCGGGCGATGAAGCCGCAACCTGATCAGTTCGGGCTGGCCTGCGCCGTAACCGGGGTCGCTCCGCCTGTGGGCAGGACAGCGGACGCGCGACCGAGCAATGCCGAAGGCTTGAGACTGACGTCGCGCACGCGCTGTTCGGGCGGGCCGAGGGCCGGGATGACGGTGTTGCCGACCATCACCTTCAGCGCATTCGGCCGGCTCGTCAGGAGGCGCGGGTCCACCGCGTTGGCGGGAACGGTGAAGCTTTTGCCCGTATCAAGCAGGCCTTCGAACAGTTTTGCGCCGCCGGGTTCGCTGATCCGCAGCCACACCGGCGATTCCGCCGTCAGGATGGTCGTCCCACTTTCGGGGGCTGGCGCTACTGAAGTTGCCAGAGCAGCCGAGGGGGCCGCGCTGGCAGCGATGGGAGCAACGTCGGATGTGGCGGCGGCGACGATCACCGGATCCTCGCTGTGCGTGCCGCGCCAGTAGAGGAAGCCCAGCACCAGAATCGCAACCGCGAACAGGGACGCCCAGGCGATGCCGCGTGTCGGCGTGCGTGCGGGATCGGCGGGACGATACACTTCTTGCTGGATCGTGCGCGGCGCGGTCTCGCTCAGTTCGACACGGAATTGCTGCGAAAGCGTCAGCCCGTCCAGCCCCAGCAGGCGGGCGTAGGTTTTGACGAAGCCCGAACTGTATGTCGCGGCCGGCAGTTCGCTATGATCGTCATTTTCGATGGCGGCGAGATGGCGCGTAGGGATGCGCGTGCGCCCGGCAATGTCCCCGAGAGACAGGCCCTGCGCTTCCCGGGCCGCGCGAAGCTGCCCTCCAACCGTCGTCGATGTCGCTTCGGCAAGGCCGTTGCGGATCTCGTTCATCCCGCTTCCCAGCAAGTTTGTGCCGACTTAACCTCGATTACAGCGGAATGATAGCTCCCGCTCGAGTCGCGCATATTCAAACGATTCGAACGTCATGGGCAATCGCCCATTCGGTGAGCGCTGTGCGCATATCGGCAGGCGGATGGGCCAGCAGCTGTTGCAGCGCCTTGCGGAGGGCGACAACGTCCAGCGAGCGGATCATCGCCTTGACCGGACCGATCGCGGCCGGCGTGATCGAGAGACGATTGAGTCCGATGCCGATCAGCGCCATCGCCTCCAGCGGGCGCCCGCCCATCTCTCCGCATACGCCGACCGGCACGCCGGCCTCGTCGCAGGCGCGGACCACGCGCGTGATGAAGCGGAGAATGGCGGGCGAGAGCCAGTCGAAGCGCTCGGCCAGCTTGGGATGCGCACGATCGGCGGCGAAGAGGAATTGCGTGAGATCGTTCGTGCCGATCGACAGGAAATCCAGCTTGGGCAAAAGGATGTCCAGCGTCTCGGCCAAAGCCGGCACCTCCAGCATCGCGCCATATTTGATCGCGAGCGGCTGCTGCTTGCCTCGTTTGGCGAGCCGCGCGCGCTGATCCTCGAACAGCGCGCGCGCCAGATCGAACTCCCAAGGCTCCGAGATCATCGGGAACATGACTTCAAGCGTACGGCCAGCGGCCGCCGCGACGAGCGCGGAGGCCTGCGCCTTCATCAGCGCGTCGCGTTCCAGCGCCAGGCGGATCGCGCGCCAGCCCATCGCCGGATTTTCTTCCTCGATCGCCTCACTGGACATGTATGGCAACGTCTTGTCGCCACCCACGTCCACGGTGCGGAAGATCACCGGCTTTTCGCCGGCAGCGTCCATTACGTCCCGATAAACGCGCTGCTGACGCTCCCGCTTGGGCAGTTCGGCCGAGATCAGGAATTCGAATTCGGTGCGGAACAGGCCGATCCCGTCGGCGCCGGTGGTATCGAGCGCGGCGACGTCGTCACGGAGGCCCGCATTCACCATCAATGTGATGCGGTGTCCGTCCAGCGTAGTGGGCGGCAGATCGCGCATCGCCGCATATTCGGCGCGCAGCTTCTGGGTCTGCGACAGGCGCCCCTCGAACGCTTCCTCAATCGGAAGCGTCGGGCGGGCGACGGCCTGCCCCTCGGTCGCGTTTAGCAACACGATGTCACCCTCGGCGATCTGGCGTCGCGCGTCGCGCACCCGGCCCAGCACCGGAATGCCCATTGCCCGCGCCACGATCACGACATGCGCGGTAAGCGATCCTTCTTGAAGGATGACGCCCTTCAGGCGGCGGCGATCATATTCCAGCAATTCCGCCGGGCCCAGATTGCGGGCGATCAGGATCGAATCCTGGCGCAAGCCGAGTTGCGCGGCCGTGCCCAGCTGGCCCGAGACGATCCGCAGCAGGCGATTGGAGAGATCCTCCAGATCGTGCATCCGATCCGCGAGCAGGGGATCGTCGATCTCGCGCATCCGCATCCGCGTGCGTTGCTGGACGCGTTCGATCGCGGCTTCCGCCGTCAGGCCGCTGTCGATCGCCTGGTTGATCCGAATCCGCCAGCCTTCGTCGTAGGCGAACATCTTGTAGGTCGCGAGGATGTCCTGATGTTCGCCCGCCACGCCGAAATCGGCTTGGCTCATCATCCGGTCGATCTGATCCCGCATCTTGTCGAACGCGGAATACACCCGGTGCCGTTCGGCCTCGATATCCTCGGCGACCGTATGTTCGACGATCACGCGCGGCTGATGAAAGACGGCGCGGCCCTGGCCCATGCCGTCGACGAGCTTGAGGCCGGTGAGTCGCACCGATCCGCTATCACGCGCTCCGCCTGAACCGGGGCCTTGCGTTTCGTCAATCAGCCCTGCGCCTGCGATCAATTCCGCCAGGACCATCGCCACCGTCTGCAGCGCTTCGATCTCGACATCGTCGTAACGCCGCTGATCGACATGCTGGACGGTCAGCACGCCGACGGCGCGCTCCGCCCGAACGATCGGCACGCCAGCGAAGCTGTGAAACAATTCCTCGCCCGTCTCCGGATTGTGGACGAAATCGGGGTGGCTCGTCGCCTCCGCCAGATTGAGGGTCTCGTTCTTCTCGGCGATCGTGCCGGTCAGGCCCTCGCCAAGCTGAAGCTTGGTAACATGGACGGCCTCCTGCTTCAGGCCGCGCGTCGCATACAGCTCCAGCACGCCATCCCGCAGCAGATAGATCGAGCAGACTTCGCTGTGGAGCGCCTCGCCGATGATCTGGGTGACTTGGTTAAGCTTCGCCTGGGCATTCGACCGCGACGCCATCAGGTCGTGCAGCCGCACCAGGATTTCGCGTGCGGCGGTGGCAGAGGAGGCGGGCATATTGTGACAGAGCTAACAGCAAAGCCGCCCCGGGTTCAACTCATCGGTTACCGAGCGCCAGCACGACGATCGCCGCGAAGAGCGCGATCAGCCCCAGCAGGAAGATTCTGTCCGCCCATAGCCCGGCGACGGTCTCTCGCGGCGCGACGCGCACGGCGAGGTACGAAAGGATGCAACTGAGCGCGAGCAATACGGCCGAACCCCAGGCAACCTCGTCCGCCAGCGTCGCACGGCTGGTGTGCGAGACGTTGAGACCGGCAATGATGACAAGCGAAATGCCAAGCAGATTGGATGCGGCCGCAAGGATCTGCCCCTGAAAATTGCCGCGCTGCATGGGTAAAGCCTGCGCCTCGCCGCGCGCGATCGTCAAGCAGCGCTACGACGACCCAACGCAGCTTCCGCTTCGCTTCGCAACGTCTGCAGGATCGTCGCGACCGGCTCCTCGCGTGTCACCATGCCGACCGACTGGCCGGCCATGACGCTGCCATGCTCGACATCGCCGTCGATCACGGCACGGCGAAGCGCACCAGCCCAATAATGTTCGATCTGCAATTGCGCCTCGGCCATCGCGACCGTGCCCTCGTCCAGCGACTTCGCGACTTCGCGCTGCTTGGCGGTGAACAGGTCGCCCGCCGCATTCTTGAGCGCGCGCACGGGGATCACCGGCAAGCGCGGATCGATCTGCACGCTCGCGATCGCATCCCGCGCCGACGCGCGAATGAACGCCTTCTTGAAATTAGGATGGGCGATACATTCGGTCGAGCATACGAAGCGGGTGCCCAGCTGCACGCCGGCAGCGCGCATTTCCAGATATCCGGCGATCGCCTCGCCCCGGCCGATGCCGCCCGCCACGAAGACGGGGAGCTGGTCGGCGATCTCGGGCAGCATCTCCTGCGCCAGCACGCTGGTCGAGACCGGACCGATATGGCCGCCCGCTTCCATGCCTTCGATGATCAGCGCATCGACGCCGGAGCGGATGAGCTTCTTGGCAAAGGCCAGGGTCGGCGGAAAGCAGAGCAGCTTGGCGCCCGATCCCTTGATCCGATCGATCGCGCCCGCTGGCGGCAGGCCACCGGCGAGTACCACGTGAGTAACGCCGTGGCGCGCGCACACGTCGATCAGCGCCGAAAGATCCGGGTGCATCGTGATGAGGTTCACGCCGAACGGCTTCACCGTCAGCGTCTTGGTCGCGGCGATTTCCCGATCCAGCAAATCGGGCGTCATCGCGCCGCACGCGATTACGCCGAAACCACCGGCGTTCGAGATGGCCGAGACGAGGTTCCGCTCGGAAATCCAGGACATGGCGCCTGCCATGATCGCGAGTTCGGAGCCGAGAAACTCGGTGCCACGGTTCATGAGCGAGGCGAGGGATGCAGGCTGAAGAGTCACGGCCCGCCTCGTAACGATCCTTCGATGGGTTAGCGAGAGGGCATGTGTGTCCCGTGTAACGCAGGTTGCATTTTTTTCGCCATAGAAAAAGTCCGTTTCAAAGCCTTCCCCGAAGATGACCCAAGGATAATTCCCGAAAAACCCAAGCGTATCGTTTAACGTAACGTTAAACTTCCACTTCGTTATACAGTATATACCATATACGATTCACTTGACCTCAGCTAAATCGTCGGCAGATTATGATCATATGCAGATTGTAGGCCGACGCATGCCGCCAATTCCAGACCAGATTCCTGGACCAGCGAGCAGGCAAGGCCGCTTTGCAAATGAAAGTGGACAGGAGGGATTGTATGTCTAGTAAGTTGCGTTCGCGGATTTCCCTTATTTCCTCCGTTGCCGTCGTTTCGCTGATGCTCGCTGGCTGTTCGACGCAAGGCGGTACTCGCCTCGGCAGCGTCGGCGTGCCCGGGGCTAGCGATGGTGGCGCGGGCAGCGGTGACGGATCGGGTGGCTCGGGTACAGGGTCGGACGGATCGGGCGGTGGCTCCGGCGGCACCGGGGCAGGTTCGGGTGGCGCTGGCGGCGACACAGGCGCAGGCGGCACCGGTGGTACGGGTGGCGGCACGGGCGCAGGCGGCACCGGTGGTACGGGTGGCGGCACGGGCGCAGGCGGCACCGGTGGTACG
>Ga0247734_1000127_pt1 | contig 66260 bp, 59 predicted proteins | sample UWRJL103311B2_FD_180933 | JGI IMG/M metagenome (GOLD analysis project Ga0247734, IMG submission 180933) | Plant litter microbial communities from Arlington Agricultural Research Station in Wisconsin, United States - UWRJ-L103-311B-2 | ecosystem: Environmental > Terrestrial > Plant litter >... | reverse complement strand
TTTAATGAACATGATGGGCGTGCTTTGCGCTTATCACTTCTTCCCTAAAAAACCTTCATTAAATATCGTTTTTGAAACTAACGAAAATCAATTACTTTTAGCTGCTTAAACCGAACTCACGTTAGTTTAAATACCGCTATTGCCCTTAGCAGTTACCATCTCTTTATTATGAAAAATAACAAAGAGAAAACACAGGCTGCAAAGAAACTGATTACGGTTGCGAATGGCAAAGAGTATTTAACTTTTAAAAGCGATGATTTTATCTATCCATGCTTTAAACCTCGGGCATTTTTGAATAATGGTTTCAATCCCAATTTCAAGGATCATCATATTACCCAGAAAAACTTTCCTATATGAAGGATAGTGGGCTATTATCCTGTGAGATGGAGATGTTTCCTTTTTGTCGTTAATGAGTTCAGGGTTGTCAAAGCTTTGGATAACATGTAATAAACCGTCAACGTTTCCTTCTTTGCGGTCTAAGTAGCTTTCAAACCCGGCAGGGTGTGCAAATAAAAAAGCTTCAAACTCATACATTTGAATGTAAGGCAAAAACGACCTTTTAGGATTAATGTGATCGTGAAGCGCCTGCTGTAAAATATCAGCTTTTTCATATGCCTGCATGCCAGGCTGCAATCTTTCATATCCGGGGAAATTTTCGGGCAGCGCATAATAATCAACCAACGTAGTTACTAAACCACCAGGTGGAACAGAATTTACCATACTGTTTAAATCCGACAAAAATCTTGTGAGATTTCCCTTATTTAAACCGCCCGTAGTTTTTATGCCGCTAAGCACTCGTTTGGTACTAACAACAACCGGTTTTATATAAATCTTAAATGCGGATAAATACGGAGCGAGGCAATTTTTAATAAATGCTTCTTCCGCCTGCCCTTCAACAAGTATCAGCACCTGCATTTAAGGGCGCCCTCCAAGTATATTTTTTTCCCAAACGTCGCCTAAGCTATATTCATCTACCCATTGCTCAAGTACATCTGCTTCTAATCTTTTCAACACAGTTTGGCCGCCCTCCCTATCTACAATAATCAAATCCTGCGGCTCAAAATGATTGATCAGCGTAACCGACTGTGTAGAAATAATTACCTGTGACCTTACAGAAGCTTGTTGTATTAAATTTGCAAGCAATGTAATTGCAGCCGGGTGCAGCCCCAGTTCGGGCTCATCTATAATTATTGTAGAGGGTGGTTCTGGCTGAAGCAGCAGGGTTATTAAAGCAATCATCCGGATGGTTCCATCAGAAAGCTGATGTGGGCCAAAATACTTATCACTGCCAACCTGCTTCCAATCCAACTGCAGCAATTCCTTATTTAAGGCAAGTGGCTCGATATTAAACTTATCGAAAAACGGGGCGATACTTTTTAATGCGCCTGATATTTGTTTAAACACAACCGGGTGATTGGCTTGCAGCATATATAAAAATGAAGCTATATTACTGCCATCGAATCGCAAAAAACGGTTATCATTGATGTTAGATTGCTGCTTTATAGGAGAATTACGGCTTGTATCATGAAAGTGGTATATCTCAAATCCCGCAAGTGCTTTCTTTACATGCCCCGGTACTCCGGGATAAGGGTGCGTTCTTTTATAAACTTCAATGATCTTATCAAGTTCGGATTCTACACTTCCAATCTTTTCACTTGAATAATTGATCCACCGGTTATGGAAATATGATGCGATTTCTTTAGAAAAGAAAAAGGAATTAGTATTGTTTTTTTCCAAAGCAAATTCATAGGCATTATCATTGGTAAATTCTATTCTGCCATATATACCAGTAGCAGCCTTTACACCATAATATAATATATTCCCCGCGCCGGAGCTTTCTGCTACATATTGCTGCAGGCTTATATTTGAGATATTCTTAAGGAGCTTTAGAAAGGAAATAAAATTAGTTTTGCCTACACCGTTTCCACCAATAAGAATATTGATATCACCTAATTTAAAATCGGTTAATTCCCTTATGGATAGAAAATTCTTTATACTAACATTATCAATTTTCATTGCACAAACCCCAGAGAGTTTTTATCTCTCTTTGATAAAAGTAATACTATTCACAACACCATTCAATACTCAGTCCTAAATATTTTCATAATCCATTATTCCCTACCCTACATCCATCGCTCTTATCTGGCTCTTGTACTCCGGAGGCAGAATGGCTTCTTTCAGCAGGCCATCCAGATTGATGATACGGCTGAACTTATAAAAGCTAATCACCGGGCGCAGGTAAGATACTTTATCTATAGGCAGCATGCGTTTGGCTTCTTTGGGCACTATCAGCAATTGCACTTGTTTTAATAACTGGTAGCGCACGGTGCCAAGGTGTTTTTTGTATTGTTTGAACAGGTCGATAGTGAAGTCGCTTTTCAACAGGTCGGCATTTAGGTGTTGCTTGCGCACCGTGAGCCAGTGTTTGTAATTAAAAGGCATGTCTTTTAAACCCATACGCAGGCTCATTCTGTAAAATACTTCAAATACTTCTTCCTTTTCATCATCGCTGAGCGGGCGTTCCAGCAATTCGTAGGAGCGGACGGAGTAATCTATCAGCATAAAGATCACATCGCGGTAGGCCCAGTCGGGAATTTGCGCGCCGCGCGATTGTTCTACGGAATGATGAATGGCATTTATTTTATCTATAGCGGCCAAAGCACCGTCATACTCCGAGAAGATGATCATACGCCCGTAAGCAACGGTAGAGAACAACCGGCCCAATGGATCAGCGGGGAGGCGGCCGGTATAGTACAGCCAATCCACCGCTTTATTTAAAGCAAACTCGGCAGCCGACCCGGCAAAAATAAACAGAATGTTATCAGCCTTGCTCCAGATCCTGCGCACTATCGAGCCTTCCTCTACAAAATATTTCATCTCTGTTTTAATCATTACTGTTTGCTATTACTTCCTTTTTGCGCGGCCTTATGAGCCATGTTTCTAATAACAGTACCAATATTATGCCTAAGGTATAGGCAAACATATCCATCCATCTGAAGGTGGTACCCATCAGGTTACGTGCTATGGCCGAGTTTTGCCAGCCCAATAGCTCAATAAGATGAAAATACTGTGTAAACTCTACCACATACGCAAAAACAAGCGTACCGGTGGCGGTTATCCAAACATCTTTACGTACAAAAGTTTTCACGCTGCAGTATACCAGTATCACCACCAGGAAATCGCCGCCATAGGGGCGAATGATGGTATCATCCACAAAACTGGCAATCAATACCTCGGTATTGAACAGCAGCACCGCCAGCCCGAAGTAGTATTTATTAAATTGAAGTTTCATTACAGGCCTCTTTTGTTAAAATGCTCTAACTTTTTAATGCTGTTGCGGGCGATGTACAACGGAATGATGCCGATCAGTCCGAAAGAGCAATCTACCAAACTCCAAAACAGCGGGATGCCTCGGATTGGCCCCATAATAAATGCCAGCGGAACAATGGCAGCGCAGGCAATCATCCCAAATTCTATCACCCAGATATTCTTCAGTGGATCGCGCAATGGGCCAATAAATAACACCGCCAGCATTACATGTGCAAAGGCAAGCCAATCGGTTCCGTAGCTCATGAAGGGGTAAGTTTGGTTGCTTACTTTTACCGCATTATATACAGTTAGCAGCCAGTTTTGTAGGTAAGCAGGCAAAGCGCTGCTATGTTTTACCAGCCAGGCCAGTTCGGTTTCTATGGGGAAGGCGGTTACCCCGCTGATAAATAGCCCGGCGATCATTACCCACATACAAAATTTGATCTGCCGCATAAGGTGGTTATAAGTTACGGTACGCATTAATTCGATAGGGTTTGGTTGAAAGGTTTCGAGGTGCCGCCTGAGATAGAGGCCGGCGTTAGTAGGTTGTTGAATGGTTTTCATATTTATATTTTTAAAGTGATCGCCCGGTTTAAATGCATCCATTAACAAAACTGTTATTGCAATTGTAAGGTTGGGTGGTTCGAGAGCAATATATCTCCAGCCAGCAAGCCCACCACCTTCTCCCGCAGTTTTTGGGGCGATGCAGCGTTTACGTTCACCAGGTAATATTGCCCTTCGTTTTTGGCAGCGCTCCATCGCCAGGCAAACTGGTTTATGGTTTTGGTTTTGCCGTTATCAAACCACCAGGCGGCGTAGATACGGTCACGCTCCTTATGGAGAGTGGCGGCATAGATCTGGTAACCGTTTACATTTTCCCTGCGGATGCTTTTAAACTGGTAGCCGCTGCCGTTCCAGCAGATCATGGGGTCGTGCTCGGGGGCGTAAAAGGCGGTTGGTTTGAGATATACGAGCGCTTCTTTGTTCTCAAACTTAAGAATGCCGCCGCCCAGTTGCTTTTTGGTATAGCCGCTCAGATGAATGTTGTTTGATGTGGCAATCAGTTTATCCGCCTTTACCAAATGCAATACAATAAAACCGGTAACCCCTAAAAATGCCATGTGCAAAAGCGGGTAACGCATGGTGGGCATTTGCAAAGCGGTCGGGCTTTTTATTTTGCTTTTGCCAAGGCGGGCAAGAAAAGGCTTTATGCCCAATAGCAAGGGAGTTAATACATAAATGAGCAGGCAGCCTATCCCCACAGCATCATGCATAAAAGTGCCGGGCATAATTTTAAACATCACCAGCAACAGGATGCGGAAAAAGTTGCAAACGATATTAAGCGCTACCGTTATACCGCATAATAAGGCGAGGTATTTAAAGCCCAATATTTTACCGCTCTGTTTTTGATAATACCCCAACACAAACAGGCATACCAGTACCGACATTACCAGCATATTGAGCCCGGCGCAGGCCGGGTCTACGGAAAACTCATAATTCCCCAGCATAATCTGGTTGCCGGCTGCGTTTGCAGAGATCCCACCGGTGGTAAGCACAGCTGCAACCCGCTCCGTTAGCCACAATCTCACCGGAAATTCGCCCAAACGGGTAATATGCCCAAAAACCGGGGAAACGAGCAGCAACAGGAACAGCAAAATATCGCTGAGGCGGCCAATTGTATTTTCTATCAGTAATAAAACCACAAATAGCAGGGCCGCAAAAAACAACGTATTTACAGGGGCAACAACCGCCAGTAAGCAGGTTAGCATGGCAGGCAGCAGGTAACGCAGACTAAACCGTGTTCTATCTGCCGTGCAGATGTATGGCACCAGCAGCAGGCCCATTACCAAGTTGGCATCCCACACAAAATACCGGGGAATAAACCAAATGGCCAAGCCAAGATATGCCAGCGCCGGTAATATTACCTGGTTAAAGCGGAGTGTTTTTTTTATTTGGATGGATAACATGTTGCCGTTTATAACTTGTTTATTGTTACACCATTGAAAGCCTCAATGAAAATCACAATTGTGGTACTACCCTCTTCGATTTGTATAAGAACGTACAAACTATTCCCGCTGCCAGAATGATTAGCACCCATTCCTGCGGTTCGGGTACGGAGCCTGATGATTTCATGGAGGCGTTCTTTAGGCTGTCTTTATTTTCTTCGATGCCGAAACGTTCGTAATCTTTCTGCGTTTCCAGTACAATCAGGCTGGATACCGGTGATACCACGTAGGCCTGTTCGGCTTCGGCAATGGTAGCGGGCTGCACATAATTGTGGCGGAAATAATCTGCGCCTACTTTTTTCATAATATCGTTATAGGCAAACAGGCGCAGCAAGTGGTCGGGTGCATCCTGGGTCTGTACACCGGGCGCTTTTTGAATCATCAGGCCGGCATTATCTATCACCACGGTACTGTCGTTCTCCTGGCTGCGGATAAAACGGTTCTTATCTAACAGGGCGGTTAAGTTTTGCTGCGTACCGTCGGCATAATTAAATACCCGCAGCTCTTTCAGCGCTTTCAAATATGGCGTCAACTCATGGCCTATATTGTAAAAGCGGATGTGTTTAGGCGTTTTAAGGTAAGCTGTAAGGTCAGCAGCAAAACCGCTTTCATTCAGATCGGTTAGATTTGGCGCAGCGTTTTCACTTTTAGAGATGATGAGCGCAGTTTCCGGAACTTTAATTTCATTTACCGGAAACAGGCTGAAGTTTTGGCTGCTCAACACATCAAACATATCCGCCGCGTTGCTATCTGTAAGTCTTACCAGTTTATCGTAGTATACATACACCGGTTTTTCTTTCAGTTTGCTGTAGATCTCCTCAAACTCGGTTTTGCTCCAGGCATTGTTGATATCAAGATAAACCGCGGCCGGACTAAAAGCTTCGTATTGCTCATCGTAGTTTTTCACCTGGTAAGCAGCGCCGCCAAAAGCAAATGCAGTGGCAGATAGTTGCGGCGCATCGCAGCTGATTTCCCACTCGGGCGTGTAGGTATGGTCGGTAGTATAGGTATCCCCGGTTTGCTTAAATATAGCCGGCACACTTACGTTAGCCGGGGTTTTACTGAAACCGAGCTGCATAGTTTCCAAAGCATTACTCGCATCGGGCCCGTCGAAAAAAGCATTTTGATACACCAGGCGCTTACCATCCAGCCGAAGCGGACTGGTAATACCTACCCTAAACCTACGGTTCTCTTTAGTAGTGCATGGGAATACCCGCACGCTCACCGTATTGCCCTCCTGCCAGTGAATTACAGATGGATCATGCTGTTCCACCCCTACTATCTGTTTATAAGCCGAATCTGCCTTGGCCTTAGTGCTAAGACGCGATTTCTGTTCCTTGCCATCTATCCATAAGGAAAGCGAACTTACTAATGATCCTTCGGGCATGTGGAAGGTATAGATAGCCTCCTGCTGGCCCCATTGCCACCTGGAATTATTGCGCACGGTAAGCGTTTTTTCAGTATAGGCCATGCGGTATTCCGGGAACAGCTTAATATTGCTGATCACGCTGATTGTTTCCAGGTCGTCGCCGTTCCAAAGCCTGTCCTGCGCCTGGTGGCGGGAGTTGTACATCGCTTTTAGTATATTGATGCGCTCGCTTTCATCCAGGTTGGGTCTTTTACTCAGCAGAGTTGCTATTACCACCAGCGGATCGTGCAGCTTTTGCGCATCGAAAGACCTGCTTGGCATCCCCCCGAAAAAGAAATTACCATTGGGAGAAACCTCGTGGTACACCAGCCCGGCCTTTAAAATGCGTTCGGTAACGGGCGTACTTTTAATTTGGCGGCTTACGGCTATCCATGCGGGCAGCTTACCTTCATTCAGCATATTTTGGTTGAGGATAAGGTTGATCTGCTGATTCTCCATCCGCCAGTTAATTACAAAAGCGATGCAGATTACTACGGGCAGCACAAAACCCGCTACCGCTGTATACAGGGTAATATTATCCTCCCGGGATGCCCTCCTGATAAGCGCTACCGTCACGATAGCCATAAACAAAGGGATATAAGTATGCATAGAGATGCCAACGGCAATCAATCCTATAATGCTTAAAATATACAGCGGCAGCAGATAAAATGCGTAATAGGTAAATAGTAACAAAGCAGCCCCCAGACAAAAAAATGTAAAGTACTTAGGGATGCCGCTGAGGTAATTATATCGCATAGCCAAAAGCAGGGCCATGCTTGATAGCACCACCCAGATGCAAAGCCAGGTTACCGAATCTTCAAACACGTTCATTTCGCGGTTGAGCGAAAAGGCGCTGATGAACCACAGCACCAGCATTACTACCGTGTGTTCTGTTTTACCCTGTGACCAACGCCATTTGTGATCCCTGATAGTGCGTACGAATACGGCTACAGTAAAAGCCATGGTTATAACATAGTTCACAAAAAACACCCCGAAATCCTCGTTATGCCGGGTTACACTACCTGTTACAATAAACGCTGTAAGTGATACGATGATGAGCACCAGCCCCAGGTTGGTAAGCTTATCCTCTTTTAAATAATTGCTGATCTTTTTCATTTTTTATTTAATTGAAAGTACTTTGAAATACAAAGTTTAAGTTTAAAAAAAATTATTTTTTCTGTTGTTTTATTAAATTTTCAAGCTCCTGCAGGTGTCTTTTAAAAGCCTGTACCCCTAATGCCGAAGCCAGATAGCGGGTGTTAGGTTTGCGCCCAAGGAAAGATTTATTCACGGTGATATATTCCTCTTTTTCCAGCGCTTTAAGGTGCGATGCCAGGTTACCATCGGTTACATCCAGCAGTTCTTTCAGCGAATTAAAGTCGTAGCTTTCATTAGCCACCAGCACGCTCATTATCTGCAGGCGTATGCGGTTCTCAAAAGCTTTATCAAAATTAGTTAGGGTAACTTTCACCTGTCGTATTTAAAGTGCATAATGGTACCATACAAAATGTGCAGTACACCAAAGCCAAAGGCCCAAAAAAACAAACCATAACCCGGAAAAGCTGCTGCAAGCAGGCCCAGCCCTACCTCGCAAACCCCAAGCCATTTAACATCGCCAAAGGTAAAACGGCTGGCCGAAATTACCGCTAATCCGTAAAATATTAAACAAACCGAAGCAATTATACCTACATACCCATGATAAAGCATAATAAAAGCAAACGCGCCGCCCGTTAATAAAGGCAGTGCACCGGCCAGCATCATAGATTGGCTGCTTTGATTCCAAACGGTTTGGCCATTGCGGTGTGCTTTGCGCACGGTTAACAAAATACCTGTACCCACAGAAAACACCAGTACAGCCAGGGCAATAAGAAATAAGCGGATGTTAAGATCCCGGTAATCGCCGGTGGTATAGCCCGGGCCTTCATAAAGCATTTTGTAGCCCGTGTATGCGCCAATGAGTGCATAAATGCCGGCCATTACGCCAGATAACCCGCTTAAGGAAATAAACCTGGTGCTTCGCTCCATAATATTACGGATGGAGCTGATCTCCGACATTAAATCTTCTTCTTCCATTGTAAAGTACTTTGTACTTCAAAGTAACAGAATGGGATTGATATGTGCAAGAAGTATTTAAAAATAAAATGCGGATAGAGAATGGATGTGCAGATTTCAGATGTGCAAATATGCAGATGAGAGAATGGAATTACAGATTTCAGATGTGCGGATGTGATTAGCGTGGAATTGTAAAGTTGAGCGCACTCAAAATGATATACGCTCTTTGTCGCTTTCGCCGGGTTTTATGGTTATTGGGATAAACGTACCGTGATCTGCTTCGGCTACTTTGCTTTTACGAACATATTTTCTTTTTGGCTTGGGGGCGGGTAAAAAGAAATACAATATATACCCTAATATAATACCCATTACCAGGCCGCCAATATGTGCGGCATTGTCAATATTGCCGGTTAAACCCAGCAATAAGTTAAGGCCAATAAATATGGCGTTATTAATTACAAAAAACTTGTTCTCTTTAAAACTGAACTTCGGGGTGGTTAACAAAGCAGATGATACACCAAACAAACCAAATATTGCACCCGAAGCACCCACACTAACCGTTGCCGGATGCCACCAGATACTGGCTGCACTGGCAGCTATGCCACAAATAAGATACACGGCAACGTATCTCAGCTTACCCAATTTAGTCTCTAAAAACAGCGCGCCAAAATAGAGGCCATACAGGTTACCTACTATGTGCATTAACCCGCCGTGTAAAAAGCAACTTGTTAGTAAGCGCCACCATTCGCCTTGCAAAATAAGGGGGCGGTAATTGGCTCCCCACTCTAACAGGTCGGGGCTGTCAAAAGAAATAAAGCCCAAGCCGGCTATCACCATCATTAAAAATATCAGCAGGTTTAGGCCGGCTATTACATTAGTTACAAAAAGTTTGCTTTGCGGCATAAAAGCATTGCGTGTGAAGGTTATAAAGGAAAGATCGGCCTTTACCCCACCGCCAAGCATTACAGATGCTTTAGCCATATTTAATTTAGGGATAACAACCATTAAAAGAAAAACGCCTGCGCCAATACTAAAAGAGGCAAATATCCAAAAAAACTTTTCACCGTTACGGGCTTCAAAAGGTTCGTTTTTAGCTTCCAATATTATTGGGGCCGTCTGTGTACCCCCTACTCCGCTTATCGCTTTTAAGTATGCCCGGTGGCTGGCATTGTTGCCGATACGATCGAGGTAAATAAATTTATTCAGATCCTGGTGCTCAAAAGCCGTATCTGTTTCGGCTACAAACGATTTATATTCCCTCTCCTTTTCGGCATCGTTAGCATTGTTGCTTAGCCCGCGGCTATACACTACACCCAGCCAGGCCCGGGCACCTTTTGGGCTATACTAATGCTTTTTTCTTTTGCTGTATTTGTTTTGATGATAATTACGCCATCGGTTGCCCGCCTACCGTACTGCGCAATACCTTCTTCGCCCTTTAATACACTTATATCTTTAATATCATCGTCTTTTAGTCCCTGCAATTCTTTATAATCTGCCTGATTTGTGCCATCAATAATTACCATCGGGCTTTTACCCAAAAAAGCGGCTATCTGCTTAGATGGCTTAACACCATTTTTATGAGCAACTACCCGGATAGGACAAACGGCGTATATAAAATAAGTTAGGTGCTCGCTATTCTTGCCACTTACCTCTGCCCGGCGATAGATCAATACACCGTCTTTATCAATATAGCGCGACCCTAATTTGTAATACTTGGTAAGCGGCTGATTATTGATAGTATTGATGTTTTGCAATTGGGTTAACTTACCTGTTGCGGTTACCAGGTACATTTGGGCAATAATGGTTGGTACAACTATGGCGGCGCCTATAACAAAAAAGTATAAAAAGGGTAGGTTATCTTTTTTAGTTTTCAACCGCAGCACCTTTATACGGTGAGCCATAAACATGTAAACCGGCAAACAAACCAGTGCCATAGGCGCCCAATATTGTATAACATCCTCATTTAAAGCGAATAGCTCTAATTGAATAATGAGCACGCAGTTTAAAAATGTATATCCGGCTATAAATACAACAGCCAGTATTAAAAAAGGAAGGTAAACAAGCCTGAGCTTGAGGATAAGGTTATTCATGCACAATGTTTAGCAGTACCTAAAATACAACTATAATTTATAAGTGCTAACAATATAACCTTAATTATCCGGCCAATCAGTCAAATAAATCACGCTAATCGAACCAATGCTGCACTGCAAATGACTTGCTCCGTACATGGAATTACCATGAACGAAGAAAGCTTATACAGCTTCTACGCTTTTTGCATTACAGCCTTCAGCATTTCTTCCTGGTCTATTTCAAGCGCCTCGCATATCTGTATAAAGCGGATGAGCGTAAGGTGCGACTGCCCCAGTTCTATCTTACTGTAGGAATTTTGAGAAATATTTAACTTAAAAGCTACATATTCCTGTGTGTAATTTAATTTTAACCTGCGATCCCTTATGGCCATCGCAATCATCTTCTCGTTGTATAACAATGTAACAGCAGTTAGTATATTAAAAAAATCGATAGTAATTCAGGTTTGATTAGATTTACGTAAATTAACTTAAGAGAGATTTATTATCCTATAATAATACCACAATCGCATTATTTCTGCATCTTTAAATCATTTATACTTATAAAATACACACAACAACATTTACCCAAACCCGATAGCAGCGGCACCGCCATTGCGCAAGCCTGTGGGGTTAAAGCGTATAGCAGGGCCAGCCTTGCCTGGTGTTGCTGCAAGTGCTTTCTTATACAATAAATTCTTTCTTAAATATGGGGGAGTTTCGGCTTATAATATGTATTACTAAAATGTAGTAATACCTGGTTGGGTTGATAACAACAGCACACGCTGCATTGTTTAACAGGTGTTAACAAATGCAACTGTCTTAATTAAACAAGCACACTTACTAAAGATGCTATTGTAGCCGCGTAACTTAACAGATAAGCAAATAAAGACCGATAAAAAAAGTAATGATGGGTTAGAAAACTGATCTGCTATTGCAGGGTATCGCATAAATAAAGGCAACCAATATTACCCCGGCATCAGATGGTACCAAACGCGGGCGTAGCGTGAAAGTTAACTTAATTAAGATGGATCGGGGGCTGTTGATCTATCTTTTATTCTAAAACAAGTGTATAAAAACTAAAAGCTCGCAAAGGCATAGTACCCATAACACGCCGAGATGTGTTTCTCTTTTAAACAAGAGGTTAAACTTCTCTTTAAACACTTCATATACAAACACAGGGCCATAAAGCAGGTAACGTTTCCAAAGGTGGTTGGGCTCGTTCAGTAACCGGATTAACCATTCTAAACCGAGGTTGATCCAAAACCTGCCGGGCCGCTTTACCATCTCCGAATAGAAATCGAACACTGCCCCAACCGAGCAAATTACGTTGGCATTCAGCCTGTCTCTATGCTCTGCAACCCATTTCTCCTGCTTGGGGGCCGTCATCCCTACAAACAGCACATCGGGCTTAAAATCGTTTATGCTTTTGATCATGCAGGCGTTTTCGACCTCACTAAATTTTGATCTGAATGGCGGCGAATATAAACCTACCCTAATATTAGGATATTCAGTACAAAGGCGCTTTTTAATACCCTGCAGTGTTTCTGGCGATGAGCCCAGGTAAAAACAACTTCCGCCTTCTTTATTAATCAAATTAAGCAGGTGGGTATGCAGATCTGCCCCAGCTATTTTTTTAATTTTTTTGCCTTTTAACAGCCTAACCGCCCAAACAATACCTATTCCATCCGGCAATAGCATATCAGATCTTGTTAATGCGGTTTTAAACCTGTTTTGTTTTTCGGCAATAATGTAAGAGTATTGATTAAGTGTATTGATCACAAATTTCGATTTATGTTCAATACAATCTAACTGATCTAAGTTGGAGGTAAAAATGCAGTAATCAAATAATTTTAAAGTTTGGTATTTATCCATATCTCTTTAAAAAGTAGTTAAGTCCGGTTTATTGGCAGTTAGTAACATAATTTCTTTTAAAGCACACAAATCAACATATCAAACACTGTTAGATTGGTGTAAATAATTTATCATCAAATTATTTTTTTAATATTTAATATATTGCAATTTGCATTTAGAAAATCATTGTGCTACTGCCGTTAATTACTTTGTATTAACAGGAATAGAAGGCAAAAAAATTGTACCATAAGCGACGAAAAACTTTCGCGCAGCACAATTAGCCTTAAAATTTTCTAAAAAACTAAGATTCAGATACATATAATATTTATACTATAGCATCTGATTTAGGGGGGGCCCAAATCTTAGTTATAACGATTGTTTAGCGATATAGCGCTTAAACTTCTTCAATAATAAACATAAAATATCAATTGGCAAAAACTATAATAACTTAGATAATTATTTGTTTACCATCGCTTTTTAAATCAGCTGTTTAAATATTTAAGCCAGTTGGTCATGGTTGCCGCATCGTAATGATCGGTGAGCTTGCCTTCCGCATCCAGATCAGGGTGAAGCATAATTTCGGTGATCTTTGAATTGGGGTAAGCGTGTTTATTACTCAGAAAATACTCCACCGTTTCAAAATAGTTAGAATAGTTAAGCCGCCTACTTATCAGCTTCCTGTTGATGAATTTTCTGTACCAAAATTTGGGGTAACTACCTTCCCGGTAGGTTTGGGCAAGCCTCAACCTCAAATTATAGTGCTGAGCTACCTGTAAAAACAAGGTATTTAACGCGGGGATTGTGTGTAAATGATGGTGCGAATCGATATGATTTACCGGTACGTTGTGCGATATGGCGCGGTCTACCTGCGCATGTATCTCCTGCAGAATACTGCGTTTATCACTGGCGGATAAAATATTTAGCAGTTTACCGGTTTTTTGCAGGTCCCAGTTGCCATCTGCAGTTAAAAAATTGGGGATAACCTTCGTGAGCGGGCAACCCTCGGCCAAATTAATATGTATACCTATATTAATGATACATGGGTTTTTATGGATAAATTGAACAGCTTCTTCAAACCCCGGGGTATTAGTTAATAGCGATGCACTGTTAATATATCTATTTTGAAAGCATTGTAAAATAGCCTGATTAACAGATGCGTTAAGGCCAAAATCATCTGCATTGGCTACTATATTGGCATGGAAAGGCATATAAGCACAATATTATTAAAAACTTAACGTATACTGAAAACTAAAAAAATTAAAATTTCGTAAACATAAAGGCCTTAAACTATAATTTATGCAAAAAAAATCTTTTAAAATTCATCATTTCATATTTTTTCTTATTTTCGCAAGAAATATATTGATACCAAAACGAGAATTATGCAGATAATACTGTTGCCAGGAGTTTTAAAAGATATATGTTCCCCTACCCCCCTAAACGGCACTAAAAAAATTATTCAACTGTGTATAACTTCGAATATTAATTTAAGTTTTTAATTTTATCCGAAATAAAAAGCCGTAATTCATATGACTTTTATGCCTAAGCACTTTTTCAATCTAAATCAATTGTTAAACAACCCAATATGAAATTGAAACACATTTTAACGTTTTTTACTGCGCTGCTACTTTTTTTTAATTTTGCCTGTACGCCTTACAAAAATATCCCTTACTTTCAGGACCTCTCCAGAGACTCTATTACCAGGGAAACCATTTCCAATTACACACCATTAACCATACAGCCGGGCGATCAGCTGGGCATACATTTTACCAGTTTAAATGTTGAAGCATCTGCATTGTTTAACTATAACCTTGAGCGCCCAAGCGGTGGCGGTAACTTAGACAGATCTGAACAGAATGCTGTTGTAGGTTACTATGTAGACCAAAACGGAAACATTACGCTGCCATTAGTTGGTGCTGTAAAAGCACAGGGACTAACTACAGAACAGCTTGCAAGAACCTTAGAAGCCAAAACGCTGCCTTACTTAAGCAAGCCTACTGTTAATATCCGCATCCAAAACTTTAAGATCTCTGTGTTAGGAGATGTTAGAATGCCTAATACTTATAGTATTGTAAACGAGCGCGTAACTATTCCCGAAGCCTTAAGTATGGCTGGAGATTTAAATATTACCGGTGTTAGAACTATATTTTTAATAAGAGAGGCTGACGGCAAACGTGAGTATATCCCTATCGACCTGCGTTCTAAAAAACTGTTTGAATCGCCTTACTATTACCTTAAAAAGAATGATGTAATATATGTGCAGCCAAACGAGCAAAGGGCTGCCAACGATGGCTCAACCTTCCAGAGAGCTGGTTTGATAGTTTCTGTATTATCAATTGTGGCAATTCTTTTAACCCGTTAATTTTATAAATCATACCATATATTTATATGAGCAAGCAAAATACTCAGATCACAACGTTTACGTTACCATCATCATCAGATTCGTCGTCTGCATCTGCGGGTAGTGATCTTGTAAAAAAATACCTTTTTCACTGGCCTTTATTTGTTTTAGGAGCTACTATAGCTATTACACTTGCATTCTTTTACCTTCAGGTTACTAAGCCAACCTACCCTATATTAGCCACACTTGAATTTAAGGGCCCAACCAGTTCAGAAGGTACGGTTATCAGCAAAACAGGCTCTGATTCTCAGTTAGACCCAATAAGCACTCCCGTTATTGTTGAGAACGAGATTGAGGTAATGCAATCCAAAAAGATCATGTATAAGGTTGTAAACGACCTGCAACTATGGGTTAACTACACCGTTGCCGATACAAAGGAGGATCTTTACAAAAAGAGCCCGGTAAAATTCCAATATATTAAGGCAGCTACAACCCTTGGCGGCGACGGCAGCAAAATGAAAGTTATCATTAAAGATAAAAGTTCATTCACATTGATTGATGAGGATAATGGCAACAAAGATTACAAATACGGCAGCCCGGTTAAAAACGAGCTTGGGACATGGGAGCTTTTAGCAACACCGGAGATTGGCAATCATATTGGAGAAACAATAGGCATTAAAGTACTTGACCCTGACCAGATTGCAGATGATCTGCAAGGAAAAGTTAAAGTTGAACTGGAGAATAAAGATGCCCCGTTTGTAAACATCTCTACATCAGACCAGGTACCTGCAAGAGGTAAAGATATCCTGAACGAGTTAATGGTACAATACAAGCAAGATGCCATGAACTCTAAAAACAAAGACGCCCAAAAAGCTATTGAGTTTATTAACGTAAGGCTTGATTCGCTTGACCGCGACCTGAACATTGACGAGCGTGCTATTGAGCAGTTTAAAAGCAGCCAGGGGATGACTGATGTTAATTCGCAAAGCCAGGGTTTCAGGGATATGACCACCTATAACTCAAAAGCTGAAAACCAGGTTGATATACAGCTTCATATTTTACAGGATATTGAAAAAAACATGGATGCTCAGCGGGATCAAACTGCTTTGCCTCCTACAAGCGCCCACCTGGAAGACCCAAGCTTACTTGAGTTATACGAAAAACTTACCGAACTACAGCTGAAAAAATCGCAATTGCTTGCTACTGTACCGGCAACAAACCCAATGTTTGATCCTATAAACGAGCAAATGTCGGGCTTAAGAAAAGCTTACAGAGAACGTGTTAGATCTTTAAAAGTAGCCCAGTTAGCTATAAAATCTGAGGTTAATAAATTCCAGGCAGATGTATCTGGCAGCTTAAGAAAAATACCTCAGCAAGACAGGGAGTACAACTCCATGAAACGTAAACAGGAAAGTAAAGAAAAAATATATACTTACCTGCTTGAGAAACGCGAGTCGATCTCATTAAGGTACGCCTCTACCGTGTCTGACTCTGAAATTGTAGATGACGCACACGCAGCTAAAGCTAAATGGCCAAAACCGGCAATAGTTTATGCACTTGCATTGATAATTGGCTTAGCTGCACCTGTTGGCTTGTTATATGCCCGCGAAAGCTTAAACGAGCGCATCAGCAACCGTAAACAAATTGAGGATGCGGTTAAAGTACCTATTTTGGGCGAGCTTTCTTACCAGGAAGATACCACCCCTATTGTTGTTACACCGGGCCGAGGTAAGTTTGCCATTGGCGAACAATTCCGTGTGCTGCGTACCAACCTAGCCCACTTACATGGCAATACAGATAAAGGCCGTGTTACATTGTTTACATCAAGTATAGGCAGCGAGGGTAAGAGCTTTGTGAGCTCTAACTTAGCTGTAACGCTTGCATATGCATCCAGAAAAACAATTATCCTGGAGATGGACCTTCGTAAACCTAAGATCTCCGGTGTGTTTAACTTAGCGCCAGAGCATCCGGGTATAAGCGATTACCTTGCCGAAAACGCACATGATCTATCTAAACTGATACAGCCATCGGGCATCCCGGGCCTTGATGTTTTAGGTTGCGGCCCCATACAGCCAAACCCATCAGAGTTGCTTGAAAAAGACAAACTTGATGAATTGATCAACAAACTGAAAGAAACCTACGATGATATATTGATAGATTCACCTCCAATACACCTTGTAACAGATTCATACATTATTTCGCGTACAGCAAACGCTGTGGTATATATGATACGCCAGGGCCATACCCTTAAAGATGAGCTTGAGTTTATCAACGATGTTGATTCGGCTAACAGGTTCCCTAAATTTACACTTGTATTCAACGGTATCAAACGCGATCAGTTTAACTACGGTTACGGATATACAAACAGCTATTACAGCTCTTACAATACAAATGCAGAAAAAGAAAAAGAAACAATTGGTTCACAAATAAGGGCTTTCCTGAGAAGGTTCTAATTATGTTATCCTATTAAAAATCAGTTACCTTTCCTGTAGCAAACTGCTATAAGAAAGGTAACTTTTCAGTAAAATAGCCTCTTGGCTTAATATAAGGCTGATACTACAACAACTACAATACCGCATTAATTTAAACTGTTACAAAAAATATCAGTTTAAAATATCATATTTGTAAAGCCTACAATAACTTGTTAAAAAATATGCAAAACCTGGCGTTTGTAATTATCCCAAAAACGGATTAATTTAAGCGTATGATTACAGGGGCGTATGAGGCAGGCCAAACAACGAAATAACAGTGTATTTAAATATTTACAAGTAATAAATCATTAATACAAAATGAGCAAAATTATATCTAAGATTTGCTGTATAGGTGCCGGTTACGTGGGCGGGCCTACTATGTCTGTAATTGCACAAAAATGCCCCGGCATTAAAGTTACTGTAGTTGACCTTAACCAGGCCAGAATTGATGCCTGGAATGACCCGGATACCAACAACATCCCGGTTTACGAGCCCGGCCTGCCAGAGGTAGTTGCCGAAGCGAGAGGCAGAAACCTTTTCTTCTCAACCAATGTTGATGAAGCTATTGCCGAAGCAGAAATGATCTTCATATCGGTAAATACCCCTACCAAAACCTACGGTACAGGTAAAGGTATGGCGGCTGATCTTAAATACATTGAGCTTTGCGCACGCCAGATAGCACGTGTATCTAAAACAGATAAAATTATTGTTGAAAAATCAACCTTACCGGTACGTACTGCCGAGGCTGTAAAAAGCATACTGCAGAACACTGGTAACGGCGTACAGTTCCAAATCCTGTCTAACCCCGAGTTTTTGGCCGAGGGTACCGCAATTGAGGATTTACACGCTCCGGACAGGATCCTGATAGGTGGTGACACTACCGAAGAGGGCCAGATAGCTATACAGGCCCTTGTTGATGTATACGCCAACTGGGTGCCAAGAGAACGCATCTTAACCACCAACCTGTGGTCGTCAGAATTATCTAAGCTTACCGCTAACGCATTCCTGGCACAAAGGGTATCATCTATTAACGCGTTATCAGAACTTTGCGAGCATACCGGTGCTGATATCTCAGAAGTATCCCGCTCTATCGGTACCGATAGCCGTATTGGTCCTAAATTCCTGAATGCATCAGTTGGTTTTGGCGGCTCTTGCTTCCAGAAAGATATTCTTAACCTGGTTTACATTGCCCGTTCTTACGGCTTGCAGCAGGTTGCAGATTATTGGGAGCAGGTTATCATCATGAACGATCACCAGAAAAGACGCTTTGCAACCAAAATTGTAAAAACGCTTTACAATACCGTATCTGGTAAAAAGATAGCTTTCCTGGGCTGGGCGTTTAAAAAAGACACCAACGATACCCGCGAATCTCCGGCTATATACGTTGCAGACGATCTGCTGAACGAGCAGGCCAACGTTGCCGTGTATGACCCTAAAGTGGGTGAACAACAAATATTAGGCGATCTTAACTACCTGCAAACCCGAAGTGAAACTAAAAACGCCGACCTGGTTACCAACTTTGATAACGCATACGATTGCTGCAAAGATGCGCACGCTATCGCGATCATGACGGAGTGGGACGAGTTTAAAGGTTACGACTGGCAGAAGATCTACGATAACATGACCAAGCCAGCCTTCCTCTTTGATGGAAGAAACGTTGTTGACAGGGCAAAACTTACAAGCATTGGCTTTAAGGTTTATACTGTAGGTAAATAATTAAAGCTAATAGTAAAAATATTTTAATAGAAACTTATCTTGATCTTCTAACTAAAGCATTTTAGTTAGAAGATTTAAGTTATAACAGTTAAGATGTATAAGGAAAGAACTAAAAGAAACACTTTCAGGGATATAGCTGCAATTCTACTCTTTGCAATAATTTTTATTTGCGTAAATCCGGAGTGGGACATAATGATTATCAACTACCCTCTTAGTAACACTTTATTACTTATCAGTTTTGCAATTTGCATCGTTTTCTTCCCGGGAAAGGCAAACGTTTTTTTCCGGAAAGATGTACTTATATTCTTTGCTATAACATCTTACATTTTTCTGAATTCAGTTTTAAAAGATTCGCCCGATAGCTATAAGATCTTCTACAGGCTGCTTCTATTTTATCAGATAATATACCTGGCCACCATATACAACAACTTTAGGGGGATACTTAAATTTTTTGTAGCCGCTGTATTGGTGATGGTTTTGGTAGGTTGTTTTGAATTTGTTGCCGGCCACACTTTATATGCGCGTATATGGCAAAAAGGCGAACGGTATACGGAAATTGGTACACTTGCTATAGGCTCAACCGTTGCCAGCGGTAATTACATCTCTTTGGGTTTGTTACCAGCCATACCTATTCTGTTTTACCTGCGAAGAACTGCCACTACTTATAAGGTATTTTTCACTTTAACTATTGCATTTCTGATAATTTTCATGATTGCCCTTTTCTCCAGAACGGGTTTGTTAATGTTAATAGCCTGCCTTGTGCTTGTGTTTAATATCAATAAAATTAATAAAGTGAACGGGATGGCCGCCTTCTACATTTTTATGGGCTTGGTTACATTCTATCTGTATATAGTAATAAGGGGCGGTGGGTATTCGGCCATGTTCCTGGAGGATATGCAAAAAGATAAGAGTTTGGCTTACCGTGCACAGGTACTATTTATTTTAGGGGTATCTTTTTTAAAGGATCCACTGTTTGGAATAGGCTATCACCAGTTTAAATTAACCTCGTTAGATTTGCTAAGGCAATATACAGGTATAAAAAATGACATCGACACAGCTCCAATGAACACCTATTTTGGTGCAATTGCAGAATTGGGGCTTGTGGGAGGTGTAATATTGTTCTTTTACTACAGGTACTATGTAAAGCTGGTTTTTGATGTAAGGTTACCATTTAACCTGAAAACAGATAAAACCAAATCTGCCAGTATGTACCTGTTTATATCCATCTTTATTATTGTACTAAACTCATTTATTATCGATGCGCTGTTTAACCCAACTGTAGTAGTAGTTACTGCACTTATTGGGATATCTTATCAGAACGATATTAACCAAACAATAGTTGTAGTACAGCAACAGCAACCGGTAGAAGGTTAATGCATATTATTACGTTAACACTTTACCAAAAAAGCACTGCATTTAAGTAACACGTTATTAACCGTATATAAATGGTTATTGATTTTATTTGTCCTTAATAATACATCCACTTAAAAAATAAATGAAGGCATCAAGCAAGGTAGTAGCAAATACCGGGATATTGTATGTTCAAATGGTTATCTCCATTGCGGTATCGCTATTCTCAACCAGGATAGTGTTAAACGCATTGGGCGCATCTGATTATGGGATATTCAACGTAATAGCCGGTGTAATTGGCATGCTGGGCTTTTTAAACGCCGCCATGACTACCGCTACCCAACGGTTCCTGTCCTACAACATGGGGATCAATGATCTCTCTAAAGTAAAGAGGGTTTTTGCAAACAGTGTAACCCTGCATCTTATTTTAGGTTTTGCTTTGGTTATTGTATTTGAGCTGATTGGCCTCAGCTTTTTAGAGAATAAACTAAAGATAGATCCCGATAGGTTATTTATAGCTAAGATCCTTTTCCATTTCTCGGTGGTTGATACATTTTTGGCCATTATATCGGTACCTTATGATGCGGTGATCAATGCGCACGAGAATATGCTTTTTGTGGCACTCTCCAGCATATTCGAAAGCCTTGCCAAGCTGGGCATAGCCTATTACCTGCTGGTAACCTCTCAGGATCGCCTGTTCACCTATGGGCTGCTAATAATGATACTGGCACTATCGCTGCGCATCTTTAAAAGATTTTATTGCAAAATAAAATATGCCGAAACTAAGGTTAGCCTAAAAGCCGAGTACGACAAGAAAATGATAATTGAGCTCACCTCCTTTGCAGGCTGGAACCTTTTTGGCGTGCTGTGCTCCATCTTTCGTAACCAGGGCGTATCAGTTGTACTTAACTTATTTTACGGTACGGTGGTTAATGCCGCTTATGGCATATCAAATCAGGTGAACGGCCAGCTTGCGTTTTTATCGCAAACCATGATGAAAACCATAAGGCCGCAAATGGTTAAAAGTGAAGGCGCCGGCGACAGACCAAGAATGCTTCGTTTATCCATCTTTGCAGGCAAATTCTCTTTTTACTTGTTTTCTATCTTCTGCATCCCGCTGCTTATTGAGATGCCTTTTGTTTTGGCCTTATGGCTGAAAAAGGTGCCTGATAACACCATTTTATTTTGTCGCCTGATTTTAATATTAACCCTCATTCAGCAATTAAGTATGGGTATAATGGCCGCAATGCAGGCTATAGGTAAAATTAAATTATACCAAACCGTTGCCGGCACAATACAACTGTTAACATTGCCAATAGGCTACGTATTTTTAAGGCTGGGCTACCCAAGCTACTCTATTTTAGTTGTAGCAGTAGGCCTGGAGGTAGCTGCATCAATATTCCGCATTTATTATTTTGCACGCCTTACCGAAACTACCGTTACCTCTTTCGCCAAAACTGTTTTGGCTCCATCTATATTCCCATTTGTTGTGGTACTTGCACTGGAGTTATTCATAGGAAAGCAGTTGTCAAATCAGCTGATACAGTTTGGCGTGGTTTGCGCATCATCGTTTGTGGTATATGCCTCGCTAATTTACCTCTTCGGGATGAATAGCAGCGAAAGAGTACAAGTTCAATCTATTGTTTTAAAATTGAAAAATAAGCTTGGTTAAATATGAAAAACCCTATTAGAAAGCTCATTCCAAAATTTGCATCATACTTTAAATGGGTGTACCCATCTTACCTGTATGATCTGAAGAGGTATTACAAATACTCTAATACCGTACAGGGCAACGCCAGCAGAGTAAAGCTCATAGGCAAAATAATAATGTACTACCACTCGGTAGAAAAAGGCTTAACCATGCCCGAATTCAGGGCGGGTTTTGGCGAACCAAACCTGCTGGTACTCATCAGCGAGTGTAAAACATTTATACTTAATTACGGCAAAAACGATGTTCAGCTGCAGCACGCAGTAATGGTAATTAAAGAATACAAAGCCGTGCACGACAGGCTTAACTTTAAACTATCTGATAAGCTGGATACCGCCATTAAAGAACTTGCCGATCTGGCCGAAGATCTGCAGCCATCGATACAAAAAGTTATCACCCGCGATGAGTACTTTAAATCTACCAATGCTTCTTTTGAAGATTTTTCTCACTCAAGGCTAAGCGTTAGGCATTATAATGAAGATGAGGTATCATTAGAAGCGCTGCAAAAAGCGGTAGATCTATCGCGTAATACACCATCGGCTTGCAACAGGCAAACATCCCACGTGTATGTTTACACCGATAAAGAAAAAATTGCAGCTATTTTAAAGGCGCAAGGTGGTAACCGTGGCTTTGGGCACCTGGCTAATAAGCTTATTATAATTACTGCCGAGCTCGGCGTTTATGCCGGCCCCGCCGAGCGTAACCAGGCATTTATTGATGGCGGCATGTATGCCATGAACGTGCTGTATGCCTTGCATTATTATAAAATAGCAGGCTGTATTTTAAATTGCAGCACATCACCAGAAAAAGATATGCGCATAAGGGATCTTAGCGGCATTGCCGAATCTGAAAGCCTTATTGCTATGGTAAGCTGCGGAAACGTACCTGATACATTTAAGGTGCCGTTGTCAAAAAGATATGCTGTAGAATCTGTTTTAACTGTAATAAACTAATGAAGATCGGAATTATAACCTATCACAGGTCGCATAACTACGGTGCCGTGTTACAGGCATATGGTACAAAAACCGCCCTTACCGCATTAGGGCACGATGCAGACATTATTGATTACTGGCCCGATTATAGAAAGGGCATGTATGATCTGCTTGACTTTTCTTTTTTTAAGAAAGCTGATATGTCACTGGTAGCTAAACTTAAAAGATCGGTATTTGTATTGCTTGCCTTGCCAAAGCGCTCGGTAAGGTATAACAAGTTTCAGGATTTTATAAGCAACAAGCTCGGCGTAAAAGGCCCTATTAAATATACCACCGGCGATAAAATATCCACTGGTTACGATGCCTACGTATTTGGCAGCGACCAGGTATGGCGCTATAACACTTACCCGCTGCATAAAGGTTTTGACGAAGTTTACTGGGGCAAATACCCGGTTAACGCCCAAAAGATCACTTACGCGGCAAGTATGGGCACCATAGAGATGGATAAAAGTCGCGAAGATTTCATCAAAAAGAACTTCGGCAACTTTAAATCGGTATCCGTAAGGGAAGATTCATTAAAAGAAACCATTACCAGCATCATACCTGATGCAAAGATCACACAGGTTTTAGACCCTACCTTCCTGGTATCTAAAACCGACTGGTTAAAGATCATCCCTGCATCGGGTAAAAAAAGCGCTAAAAAGTATGTGCTCTTTTATAACCTCATTAAATCGCAGGAGGCATTTAACCTGGTTGACAGAATTGCAGCAAAGTTTGGTTACGATATTATTGAGCTGAACGGTGTTGTTAACCCTTTAGAGTTCTCATCGAGATATGCACAGACAACCGGGCCTATTGACTTCCTTTCGTTAATAGCACAATCAGAGTTTGTGGTATCCACCTCGTTCCACGGGGTGGCGTTTTCCATCATATTCGAAAAACAATTTTATGCCCTGGGCATGAAGAATAATTCGGGCAGGGTGGCCAGCCTCTTAACGTCATTAACTATTCCCGATAGATTGGTTGATAACATCACCCCCGATCTGGATGTGCGGATAGATTATAATGAGGTAAATAAAAAACTGGATGCTTTAAGAGAGCAATCCATCAATTTTTTAAAAACAGAGCTGAAGTAATACAAACGCAGCCCTGCGGGCTACAGCGTTTTTTTAATAAAATATAACAAGTAGTTAACCATAATATCTATTTATAAATACAAAGATAATGGCAGTATTAATAACCGGGGCGGCAGGATTCATCGGATCGCACACAGCAGAACACCTGCTCTCAACAGGACATGAAGTAATTGGTATTGATAATTTTGACCCTTTTTATTCAAAGGATATTAAGATTAACAATTTATCTTATTTAGAAGCTTACCCTGGTTTTAAATTTGTAGAGGTAGATATTTGTGATAAGCCTGCATTGAGCGATGTATTTATCGCCAATAATGTAGATTCGGTGATTCACCTTGCCGCAAAAGCCGGTGTAAGGCCATCTATCGAAAATATAGAAGACTACTACAATGTAAACATTAACGGTACCGTAAACATATTGGAGTGCATGAAAGCCAGGGGCATTAAAAACCTGGTGTTTGCCTCTTCATCATCTGTATATGGTAACAACAAAAAAGTACCTTTTTCTGAAGCAGATAGCGTAGATAACCCTATCTCACCTTACGCATCTACCAAAAAAAGCGGTGAGCTTTTATGCCACGTATACAGCCACCTGTATAACTTTAATATTACCTGCCTTAGGTTCTTCACAGTATTTGGCCCGCGCCAACGGCCGGATCTTGCGATACACAAATTCACTAAACTAATTGACCAGGGCAAGGGTATCCCCTTCTTTGGTGACGGCAGCACTGCCCGCGATTACACTTTTGTGAGCGATATTGTACAAGGCGTTGTGCTGGCTTTAAAAAAGCTTAATGGCTTTAACATTTACAACCTTGGCGAATCTAAAACCATTACGTTAACCCAACTGGTTGACCTAATGGGTAAACTTTTGGGCAAAGAAGTAATTTTAAACAAATTCCCTAAACAAGATGGCGACGTGGAATTAACCTATGCCGATATATCTAAAGCCAAAGCAGAATTGGGCTACCAGCCCAAAGTAAATATGGAAGAAGGTTTAACTTCGTTTATAGAGTGGTTTTACAAAAACACGGTACAATAATTAAGCACGCTTCTGTTTACGGCCAATACTCATAAGTAAACATATTTTTAATGAAAGATTCTGTTAAAGTTATCTACATCATGCATTCTGCATCGGTTTATGAAGGTTCCAGCAAATCTTTGTTAATAATGTTAGATGGCTTAATTCTAAAGAATATATCGCCAACGGTAGTTTTACCGGAGCGTGCAAATATGAGTATTTGTAAAGAGCTGGATAAACGGAGCATCCCCTATATTGTGCTCAAATACTTAATGCCTATTTATCCGGCTGTAAAATCAGTAAAGGATGCTGTTTTATACATCCCGCGGGTAATACAGGCATTTTGCTACCAGTATTTGGCGGCTAAAAAAGTCACTGCTGTTGCTATAGAGCAAAGCGCAAGTATAATTCACTCTAACGTTGGGCCACTTTTTGTCGGCTACAAAGCGGCCAAAAAGTTAAACATACCGCATGTATGGCACCTGCGCGAGTATCAGGATCTTGATTTTAAACTGAACACTTGGTATAGCATTGCAGATTTTATTAAGAAACTGCACCAGCCCATTAGCCACCCTATTGCCATAAGCAAAGGAATCTATGAGCATTTTAATTTAGGCGGCGATGCCAAAATGATCTACAACGGTATCATGCGGGCATCCGATATCCGGTTTATAGAGGAAAAAGGCAAACACTTTTTATTTGTAGGCAGCCTGAGCGAAAGTAAAGGCATTAAAAACCTGTTGCTGGCCTTTGCCGAATTTGCGCAAACTCGTAAGGATTATAAGCTGCACATAGCCGGCAATACAAATAACACTGGGTACAAGCAAACACTGCTTAGTATCATTAAGGAAAAGGGAATTACTGATAATGTGGTTTTCCTGGGCCACAGGGATGATGTTTATGACCTGATGTCGGTTGCTACTGCGCTAATCGTCCCATCGGTACAGGAAGCCTTCGGCCGCATTACTGCAGAGGCTGTATTTAACGGCTGCCTGGTAATTGGCAACAATGCTGCCGGTACAAAAGAAATATTGAACTTACTGGGCTGCGGTATTTTATATAGCGGCCATGACGAACTGCTTGCCGCACTGCATACTGTTGCCGCCAACGGCGTTGAAAGTTATTATAGCGAAATTAAAAATGCGCAGCAAGAGGTGTCACGCTACTTCTCCCACGAACAAAACGTCGAAGCAGTTTATAACTATTACGAACAAATCTTATTAAAAGTATAAATATATCGCTCAGATTAAGTAATATTCCCAATAAATTTGTTACTTTGATGCATATTTAATTATGAATACAAATAATACCGCTGTAATAATACTCAATTACAAAAACTACCAGGATACTATTAATTGCATCACAAGCCTTTACGAGTTTAGCTCTAAGGATAGTGTTACAGTAATGGTGGTAGATAATAATAGTGGTAACGATTCTCTTAAATATATTAAAGATGCTTTTGCTGCCACCTATAACGTTGCAGATTGCGAAGTATCGGCCAAACAGCAAACACCGGGTACCAATATCTACCTGATACAAAATTTTAATAATACAGGCTACGCGGCCGGCAACAACATAGGTTTAAAAGTTGGTTACGCCATGGGTTTTAAATATCTGATGGTGCTTAACAACGATACCCTGTTTATTGATAACGCGCTGGAGAAACTGCAGAAAACGCTTGATAGCAATAAAAACGTATTATGCGTGGGTCCGTTATTGCTTAAGCGCGATGCAAAGGAGATAGATTACAATTGTGCCAAGCGCCGCCCAACGGTTACGGATATCTTCCGCTTGTCGTACTTTGGCCAGTGGATGAAGAATGATGCCTGGCGTGCCGAATATTATTACATGAAACGTAATCCGGCACCTGATAAACCTATTAAGGTAGATATCATCTCCGGCTCATGCATGTTCTTTAATGCAGAAAAGTTTAACAACATTGGCTTTTTTGATGATAATACCTTTTTGTATTACGAGGAAGCTATTATTGCCGAGAAAGGACTGGCCAAAGGTTACCACATGATGCTCGATCCTACTACTAAGGTTATTCACCTGGGTGCGCAGAGTACCAAAACGCAAAGCACATCGCTATTTACCCTTAACTGCGAATACAACAGCTTAAAATTATACTTAACCAAGTACCGCAAACTAAGCTGGCTTAAAACCAACATGATACTTTTAAACAATGCGCTTTTTATAAAAGCTTTCAAATTAAAAAGTAAATAGTGGGGCATATGGAGAATTTTCTGTTCGATTTAACCGCAACGCAGCCCAGCCAGGAAGGTAAGTACCACGGTGGCGGCCAATATGCCAAAAAGGTTTTCTATGCTATGGCAGCCAGCAGCTATTTTAACAACTGGACTGTTTACGCCCTCTACAATTCTAAAGCAGAACTGGAGAAAGGCATTGAACTGATCGTACAAAACACCGGCATCAAATTAATTGATACCCAAAGCCCCGATCTGCTGACGCAATTAAAGCAGATAAAGTTTGGCCGTTTTTACTCAGCACTTCCATCGCACCTGGTGGTATCACTTTCTTTAGATTGCAAATTTTATGGTACGGTGCACGGTTTAAGAATATTGGAAACGCCAATGCCTTTCCACGCTATAAAGTATTGCTCGGGGCTAAAAGAAACGGTGATGTGTTTTTTAAAAACATTGTTAAACTCTTACGTAGAAAAGAAATTTTACAAGCATTATAAATACCTGATAGAAAAATCGGATCTGATAACCGTTTCAGAACATACCAAGTACTCTATCATGTCGTACTTCCCAGCGGTAAACAACGTTAAGGTTTTTTACAGTCCGGATGTTACCGAACTTGCCGAACTAACCCCTGATGCAGAAAGCCAGGCATTTAATCAAAACAACTACTTTTTAATAGTAAGCGGCAACCGCTGGATCAAGAATGGCCTCCGCGGCGCTATCGCTCTTGATAATTTATTTACCGAGCGCCCGGAAGTAACCCAAAAGGTTATCATTACCGGTATCAGCGATACAAGTATCTACCTTAAGCACCTTAAAAATAAAGACAGGTTTATATTCTACAAGTACGTATCAGAAACCTTGTTAAAAAAGCTTTATCAGAATGCGTTCGCTCTTATGTACATCAGCGTGAACGAAGGCTTTGGTTACCCGCCTTTAGAGGCCATGAAAATGGGCGTACCGGTTATTGCAAGTCCGTTTACATCCATTACCGAAATTTGCGGTGATGGGGCTTTGTATACCGACCCATACTCTATCCACGAAATTAAAAACAGGATACTGCAGCTGAACCAGCCTTCCGTTTATCAAACACAAAAAGAAAAGGGTTATCTGCAATACCAGCGCATACTTAAACGCCAGGAAGACGACCTGCAAAAACTGATTGAGCACGTATTAAATTAATACTAATAAAGCAGCTTAAAACGCCGCAATAATTAAACTTATGATACTATCAAAAAAGGACTATAAAGCATACCTGCAGGCTGATGCCACCGCAATGGAGGTTGATTATAATTCTTTAAAAGGATCCTTAAAAGCGCACCTTACCAACCCAAGGTGGCGCTTTGTAAAAAAGCTGAGGAAGGTAGAACTGTATAAGAACACACCGGGTTTATTCTCTAAACTTTTGTATGCTTATTACTTTATCAGCTACAAACGTTTTGGGATGAAACTGGGCTATTCCATACCGCCTAATGTTTGCGGTAAGGGCATCTCGTTACCGCATTACGGCACTATTGTAATATCCAAATACGCCAAAATAGGCGAGAATGTAAAAATTCATGTGTGTGTTAATATTGGGGCGCATATAGGTAACAACGCGCCTGTAATTGGCGATAACTGTTACTTTGGCCCCGGTGCAAAAGTATTTGGCGGCATTAAAATTGGCAACAATGTTTTAATTGGTGCCAACGCTGTGGTAAATAAATCTTTTGACGAGGATAACATAGTGCTGGCGGGCATCCCGGCTAAAATTGTAAAAAGGCTTTAACAGTTCCCAAAACGATACATCTACGATAATAACGCTTCATGAAAGTAATAATACTCTGCGCTAATTACGAACCAGGCGGTGCACAACGGGCAGTGCTAAGGCTATACAACCAGCTAAACAGCAATGGTATAAACTGCCAGTGCATTTTTATGCACCGCAAAAGCATGGATTTTTCCGATAGCCCTACTCTGCTGCTAGATAAAAAGATCAGCTCGGCGGGAGATGTCTGGACGATCTGCAAAAACTGGTCGAAGGTATTAAAGCAGGAAAAGCCGGATGCCGTGATCTCTTTTCTACCCTACGCCAATATACTGGGTCAGCTGATCTGTTATTTTCGTGGTGTTAAGGTTCGGATCAGTTCGCACCGTAACCTTAGCGATAAGGAATTAAATGGGCCCCTTAAAATGGCCGATTTACTATGGGCCAAACTGGGCATTTACACCGGCATTACTGCGGTATCAAAATCCACCAAAAACTCTTTCAGCTACTATGGCGAAAAGATCTTTAATAAAGTTAAAGTAATAAATAACGGAATTTCCTTTGCGCCATCAACCTTAACCAAGCAGGAGTGCCGTAAAACGCTGGGAATAGATGAGAACGCCTTTATTATTGGTAATGTTGGCCGTTTGGTTGAGCAAAAGAACCAAATGCTGCTCATTAACATTTTACCTGACTTAAAAGATGTATTGCTGGTAATAGTTGGCAAAGGCGAACTACGGGGCGAAATAGATAAAAAAGCACTTGAACTGGGAGTTACCAACAGAGTTGTAATAATTGATGAACTTAATACAACGATGATACCTCATTTTCTAAAAGCTATAGATATATTTGTAATGCCATCTAACTTCGAGGGGATGAGCAATGCGTTGGCAGAGGCACTTTATGCAGGAGTGCCTATCGTATCAAGCGATGTAGAATCGCAAAGCGACGTTTTATTGAGAGACACGGATGGCCTGGAATCGGGCATAATGGCATCTAATGACGATCCTGCTAAATGGATACAGCAGATCAACGCAATTAAAAATAATGAACAGCTGAGGAACAGCTTATCTGAACGGGCGCTTATCCGCTCAAAAGATTTCACAACACAGCATATGGCAAACGGCTTTATAGAAATGCTGTAACTATCCCTGCTTACTTGTAACATAACCTTAATTAATACTTAGTACACAATGCTAAAAGTTTTACATGTTGGAGCAAAGAACTACCCACCGGCCCACGGAGGCACAGAAAGGGTTGTTTATAATATTGTTAACTCCATAGATGCAGTTGACTTTTATATTCTGGTAGAGTGGGATCAGGAAGAAACCGACCGCATATTTATTTTGCCAAAGGGCTTAGGCTACCTGGGTAAAATGAAGTACATCAGTAAATTTGCCAAACAACACGGGATAGATATCATCCACTTCCATAACGAAAAGTATATCCCAATGGCGCTGCTGCTTTCTGTTACCTTCAAAAAAATTGTTTTAACGGTACACGGTGTACACTTCAGGAGCCCCAAGTTCAGCTTTATTAACAGAATAATATTCTGGTGCGTAGATGTTGTAGGCACTATTTTTCTGCCAAGGCAGGTTTATTGTTCCGAGTATGATGAAAAAGCTTTTGCTAAGTACATCTTCTTCCGCAAAACGTATTTTATAAATAACGGTACCAACATCAGCGAAACCGTACAAACACCGGCAGATATAATCTATCCGGATACCTATATCTACCTGGGCCGTGTAACACCCGCCAAGAATGTGGTACGTTTAGTTGAAGCAGCAACAGAGCGCAACATCAAACTGCACATCTACGGCGTTTTAGACAAGCAAACCCCAGAGTATTGCGACCTCGTGCTGGCCAAAATAAACGCAAGTAACTGCGTAGAATACAAAGGCGTAGTACAGTACGATAAGGTTTTTGAAACCATGAAGAAGTACAAGGCTTTCCTGTATATCACCATTATGGAAGGCTTACCGCTGGCCGTGTTAGAAGCTGCATCATGTGGGATGTACCTTATTCTGTCGAACATCCCGCATCATACCTTTTTAAAAATGCCGAAGGTAACATATGTAGATGTGAAAGAACCGCAGATACCATACCCTGCAGAAGTTGGTTATGGCTTAGAGAACCGCGAGCATGTTCTGGCGCATTTCTCCAACCAAAAAATGGGTGAGGAATACCTTAAGATCTATAATTCATTTTAATTTAATCTATTTCGGCAGAAATATGTTTAATGCTTTGTGGCTAAGGTTAAAAAAGCCACATACCCGAGTATGAAAAATCATCTTATGCGTTTAAAAATAATAGCCATTTGCCTGTTTGTTATTGCCGCTGCCAGTTTAGAAAAAGCTTTTTCGCAGACAACTACAGCTCCCCGGGGCGATTTTCGTAACTTTTACGGCATATGCTGGAGGGGGACACCGCATGATAACCTACTGTATGCCAAACAAATGGGGTACGATTATGTATTTTACCAAAAAGGCATGGAACTCGATCCGTTGTCTGATGGTTTATACTTTTACCTGGAATCACCGGAATATGCTTTGTACAACAGGGGTATCAGCCTGAAAAAAAAATACACGCAACAACAGATAGATTTTTACCAGGAATACTGTGCTTTAAAAGATACCACGGCAGATTTTCCTTTTAATCTTGCAACAGGCTGGGAAGGCCAGCCGGGCTCGGGCATGTTTACGGTACTGCTTGATTTTCAACAGCAAAAGGTAATTAAATTTGCCATCGACGGGCTTTTAAGCCAGATAAAAAGCATCCAGGCCCGCAACCCTAAATTTAAGTTTGCCGGTTTTTCGTGGGATGAACCACGCCCCGGCGGCGATTTCTGGGTTAACACCAATGGCAAAAGGCTGCCTGTAAAATTAGACCGCTGGAATAAAAGCGACCGAAGTGCAAGGCCGAAACGACTATTGAATGCAAACCTAAGCAGCTCTGCATCCTCGCCTGCCCCTAAAGACGATTTCCCTACCTATACAGACGGGCACCTTTCTTACTATAAACAACTATACAAAGCCGCACGGGCAATTTATCCCGGCGTGCATTTTATAAGTGAGCCCTCTAAAATTTACGAAGGCTGGATACAACTTATACAAAACCGCCCCGACGCAAAAGACATTACACCGGATATTCTCAGCCAGGAAAACCAAACCACACAGTTTGTGGATGATTCTAACATAACCGCATCGGGCCTGGTAATTAAAAAGAATATTTTTTGTACCACACCCAATATATTCGGCGAAGCTGAAAACCGCACATTGGCAGCCAAAGCCGCTATGAACGGATCGGGATTTGCATGGTATGGCCGTTTTGGAGGCACCGGCGATATGCCCAATTACAAAAGCATCAGTGAAGTACCTCCCCGCTTAAAACTCATCCGCCTGTTAACAAACTGGGAAGACAGGAATGGCACCGCAGTTGCTGCACGTACCTGGGATGGCACCACTTATAAAAGCAAAACCGCCACGGCAAGCCCTGATGTTATAGCGCTTAATAAGCCCGGCACGCAAAAGATATACGTGGTGTTTTTAACCATGCAGGGCAAGGTAAGCCTACCTGCCGGTAAAAGCATTGCAACCATATCGCAAACAGATAACTTTTATGCCGAAAGCGGAAACGGTAGCGTAGATATTGCCAGCCAAAACAAAATACTTAAGCCAAAAAAATCCGACTGTTTAGGCAAAGGTTATGTGATAACTTTAAAATGATTTTTGCACTTTTGCGCCATCATAAATGTGCCGGGGTATAAAGATCAGATCTTCTTTTGAAATAGTTTTATTAAGCAACGCTTAAATACTTTAGCTTATAAGAGTTATTAATTTTGTTTACCAGTATGTGTAAAGGTGCGACTGATATATTTATTGGTACAACGACACGGAATAATTATAATATCACAATTAATGCAATATTTAATTGTAATGGTTAAGGTAAAAGAGTTATTATAATTGTAATTTCACATTAAATGGTTTTATAAATTATAATTTTAATATATTTACCATCGAAAACTTAAGTGTAAGTAAACGCAGCAGTGTTTATTAACCTTAAAAACAATATTGAAATTTTTTATTGCGTAAATAGCATTTCAATATTTAAAAACATAACCGGTTAAATTAACTGAGTAAATTATGCCCATAGCCGCCGGCATAACACAGCGGGGAAATTTAATTTGTTGTTAACATGAAAACTTCATTTATCTTACAGAAGATAACTAAACTTGGGAGTTAAAAAACTACATTAATATACAGTATGATTAAAGTTGCAATTATTGGTGCCGGTAAAATGGGAATATCTCACTTATCAATATTAGGAGCCCATCCTGATGTTGATGTAGTTGGGGTTTGCGATACCTCGAAAATGGTGAATGACTTTTTATCAAAATATGGAAAATTTAATTGCTTCACCGACTTCAAAAAGATGATGAGTGAAACTAAGCCGGATGCCGTAGTTGTTGCGGTACCTACTAAGTTCCATTACAGCATGATAAAAGAGTTGCTTTTAAGCAAGGTTCATATTTTTGCAGAAAAGCCTTTCTGTTTAACTGCTGCCCAGGGCGAAGAACTGGTACAGTTAGCCAAAAAACAAGGTATAGTTAACCAAATTGGTTATCACAACAAATTTATAGGCACGTTTGGCGAGGTAAAACGCCTTGTAAAAAACGGTGCTTTGGGTAAAATTTATCACTTCGTAGCAGAATCTTACGGCCCGGTAGTTATCAGGCCTAAACAGGACACCTGGCGTTCAGACCCATCTGAAGGTGGCGGCTGTTTAATGGATTACGCATCGCACGTGATTGACTTGGTTAACGATATACTGGCCCCGGTAAGCTCTGTAAAAGCAAGCTTTTTAAAATCAATTTTCTCTACCACTGTAGAAGATTCGGTTTACTCGCTTTTAGAATTAGAGAACAAGGTTAGCGGTGTATTATCTGTTAACTGGAGCGATGAAACCCACCGTAAAATGACCACCTCAATTACTGTTGTTGGTACAAACGGTAAAATAGTTTCTGATGCAAACGAGCTTAAGGTGTACCTTAAAGATACCAGTTTAGAAGGCTACACCAACGGATGGACGGTTAAATACATTACCGACCTAACCGAAGAGGTTGACTTCTACCTGCGTGGCGAAGAGTACTCGGCACAATTAGACTACTTTGTAAAAGCAGCCATGGGCAAAGTACCTAACACAATAAACACGTTTGAGTCTGCATGGAATACAGACAGAGCAATTGAAATGATTAAACAAAGCGCTAGTTAATATTATGGAAAGAATTTTGTTCGGTGATAATCAGTTCTTTGCGGTAAACCATATTTCTGATGAAAAATCACGTGCGCAATCCATCAAATTCAGAGAGGATAGTGCAATAATTAAAACACTGGATGAGGCAAGGGCATTAGGAATAAACACCTTTATGTGTACCACTCATGACAGGATCGGAAATATTTGTAACATCATCCGCAGCGAACCTGAAAAGTATAAAGATTTTAAAATATTCCCTTGTATGCCGTATGCACATAAATATGCAAACGCGGTAACAGAACTGGGTATAGCAGGTACATTAAAACAATATGTACCGGGCAACTTCTTTGGCTCTATGTTTAAAGGTGGTATGGCGTTCTTATCAAAAGATTACCTATCCATTATGGAGCTTTTGGTAGATGCCGAAATGAAAATGTTTAAAGGCATCAGCACTCCGGTTATATTTTTACAGAACGTTATTACCGATTTATTTTTAGGCCTGCGTGCTTATGAGGTATTAGCAGCTTTTCAGCATTATGTAAAAAAGAAATACGATGCCGAAGCGGGTTTCATTACCATGAACATGCCTAAATTGTTAGATGCATTAGAAGGCCAGGGCATTAAAAACCCTATCATCTGCTCATCAATCAATAAAGTTGGGTTCCGTATGTCGGGTGGTAAAGAGATCTACGAAGAAACGCTTAGAACGCGCGAAGTAAGGGCTATTGCAATGCAGGTATTAGGCGGTGGTGCAATTGCTCCTAAGGAAGCAATTGAATATGTAACAAGCCTGCCAAATATCTCTTCTATTTTGTTTGGTGCTTCATCAAAAGCAAACATTGCCAACACTGTAGAAAACATCGAACATTTCGATAGATTGAACATAAAATAACAGGTAAATTTTACCTTAAGCAATTGGGTTGAATACAGTTCAACTCAATTGCTTTAAAACAAAGCACTCTTATTAGATAAGGCATTCTGTAAACAAAAAATTTAGCCGTAATAGCAAAACCGGTTTACAATTTAAGTAAGATGCTCAGCTTACGTAAAACAATATCAATAATAAAACTAAACCGCCCCCCCCCTCTTTAAAGGTTTACACCTTACAATCGTTCTTTACAGACCGAAAAAATTGCAGTTAGTACCGTATTTATTCAGTTTTACTATCACTATTACGCTTATAAAATACCAATATAGTTTATTAACCAAAAGTTTATTAAAATCACATTAACCCGGTTTACACACTGTAATATTAACTTAATATTAGGTATTTATTATTACGAAACAAAAACGGCAATAATTTGCTTTTTTCATTATTCTGTTACTCAAATACGAGATGATAACGCAACAGATTTTCTTCATGGAATTTGAAAAAATTATATAAATTAGTACCTTAATTTATAAACATGCCTGTATAACGTTACCGGCAATAAAATAATTAAAAGTTAATACATAATCTGCAGGTATTTAGTTACCTTATGTACATGAATAATATGTGCCGGTTTCTAAATTTTATGTATCAATAATATCATCTGCACAATAGTACTTAAACGCTTATTTGCATACTAAAAGTGTAAATGGCAGGCTGAAATATTTAGCTTAACATTTAAATTTTCTCGTATTAAATTACTGAGATAAATTCAGTATTAAAACATAAATTGTATTACATGGTTCATCGCTACTCAACGTTCATAAAAACTATCAATCTAACTATCGATTATTTAGTTTTAAACACGAGTATGGTTATTGCCTACTACATTGTTGATAATGTTGAAATATTGTGGGCTACCAACAAAAATTACCTGCCAATAGTTTTAGTGTTTAATCTTACCTGGCTTTTATCTGCAAACCTTACACGGTTATACGATAAGGTGCTTAATAAAGATTCGGTTATTACTTACCGTAACCTTATTCAAACCTACATTATTTTCATCGCACTGATATGTATGATAGTAACCGTGATAGGTATCAAAGCATACTATATCACAAGGGGCTACCTCATCTATTCGTGCAGTATATTTGGTTTCCTGCTGTTTATCTGGAAGCTGATATTCCTCAGCATCCGTAAAAGCGACAGGGGGTCTTTGTACGACTCGCGCAAGGTTATAATTGTAGGCAGCGGCCGTATCAGCAACGATCTGCATAAATTTTTTAAAGGCAACCCCGATAGAGGTTACTCCCTGATAGGCTTTTTCGATGATAACCCTGTAAGCGTAGAGGAATCTGAAATGTACCTCGGCTCCACCAAAGACTGTATTGATTACGTGCTGAACAACAAGATAGATGAGATCTTTTGCACCCTGCCCGTAGCCGAAACTCAAAAAATTGAACAGCTACTGAGTGACGCTGAAAAAAACCTTATCCGTTTCCGTATTGTGCCGGAGTATTATGATTACGGTATAAAACCGGTACTCATACAGAGTTTTGGCCACATCCCGGTAATATCGGTACGTGCCGAACCTTTAGAGAACATGCTTAACCGCTTTTTAAAGCGCTTGTTTGATATCTGCTTCTCGCTGATCATTATCATCTTCTTCTTTAGCTGGCTCTTCCCGATACTGGCTATACTGATCAAGTTAGAATCTAAAGGGCCGGTGTTGTTTAAGCAACTGCGCTCTGGCCGCGACAACCACCCCTTCTGGTGCTACAAGTTCAGAAGCATGCGTGTAAATGCGGATAGCGACAGCAAGCAGGCGGTAAAAAATGATAAACGTGTAACCAAACTGGGTGCCTTTATGCGCCGTACCAGTATTGATGAGCTGCCTCAGTTTTTCAACGTGTTAAGAGGCAACATGTCTACCGTTGGCCCGCGCCCGCACATGCTGAGCCACACCATACAATACTCACAACTGATTGACAGATTTATGGTAAGGCATTTCTTAAAACCGGGTATTACCGGCTGGGCACAGGTAAAAGGCCTTAGAGGCGAAACCCGTACCACCGAAGCCATGCTGCAGCGTGTAGAGGCCGACGTATGGTACCTGGAGAACTGGTCGTTCCTGTTTGATATGAAGATCATCTTCCTGACCGTTTTTAACAGCTTAAAAGGCGAAGAGAACGCTTATTAATAATCATAAATTTTCAGTTCTTCCTTAAGGAAGAGTTACCAAAAAGACAAAGCCCCTGCTACTATTGTATCAGGGGCTTTGTCTTTTAAGTGGGTTTAAAACAGATCCCTTAATTAGAACGTTTTTTAAACTTCTCCCAAATAACAGGGAACAGCGTTTTCATCCAAAGCTTGGTAAATGCACCTGCATAATCTGCCGGGAAGTGTTTTTTAATGTAATGTAAATACTCTTTATAAGCCAACCCTTTGGGACTGTACAGGAAATCAATCCGTTTTTTGAGGGAATATTTACCTGACAGCCAGTTAACACCATGGTCGTCTTCACAATAGCCGTAGTAACCGGGCGGTATTAAAACATCAAGACCGGCCTTAAATGCGGTTAGGGTGTAATCATAATCGGCCAGGTAATGGGTATAATCTTCGCAAAAAGTGCCTATGGTTTTAACGGCAAGGCTATCCACCAAAAATATATTGGCATTGCCCAACTGGCAGGGAATGGCCGCAATATCATCGGGTTTAAGCGCATAATAAGCTGCGTGATTAAGCTTATATAAGGCATGCCCTCCGTACGACATCTTGTTGGTAACCGGGCTAAACGTAGAGCCTACCAGCACGGTGCCTTTGTTTTTAACTTTGGTATAGGTGCTTAACAAGCGTTCTAATGCGCCGTCTATCCAAACTACATCATCATTACACAGCAAAAAAAGATCGTATTCCTTTTTAGCGATGGCATGCTTCCAAATAACGCGCATCCCCCCTGCCCAAAATAAATTGCCGCTGCCCTTTACTATCTCCACCTGCGGAAACTGGGCGTTTACAGCTTCGGCGGTACCGTCGGTAGATCCGTCATCAAGCAGGTATATATCGGGCTTCAATTCTTCAAATGCATTTTGTTTAACCAAGCTGTTTAAAAACCCAATGGTTTTATCCTTACGGTTATAGCAGGCTATTAAAATTGCGCAGTTATAGTTATACGGACCCATTAATTAATAGCTGTTAAATGCGTGCAGGTTCGGTTTCTGGTTTCTTGCCTAAAACTACTTGCTTGGCTTTTATAAATAAGAACACGATAACTATAGGCAATGCAAGAATTGGCTCGCCAAAGCTCAATACAAACAGCAGCACAATACAGTAGATCATGTTCTCCCAGGTTATTACATACGGTTTGCAAAAACGTGCAAAGCGGAATAGCACGTAAACAAAACCCACAACGCCAAACTTGGCCAGGAAATCAAATGTTCCGTTTGAAATATTAACCGTATACGATTTATTCAGGATATCGTTATACTTGTTACTTACCCCTAAAATAAGCTTATCCTGAAAGGTATCGTAAATATACACCATGCTGGAGAAACGGTTAAGCGGAATTTGCATCCTGTTGTGGTGGTACCATTTCTGCAGCATTTTCATATGGTTTAAATCGCGCATGTCCTCTTTATAGGTATCTACAATTTTATCACCCAGGAACGGAATAAAGATAAATGCCAGCACAATGGCAGGTATAAGTATCAGTACGTAGATATTGATCTTAGGCACCCTGTAGCGGTAGGCCAAAAATAATAGCATGGCCAAACCCAGGTAGTTGGTGGTAGAAAACGTTGTGATACTGGCTACGATAAATAATATGGCAACGGCATCAAACTTAAATTTGTTTAAAAAGAAGTGGAACATCAGCGTGATCACCAGAAAACAACCAAATGCTCCAGGCTCCCAAACAAACCCGGAATTGGCCAGATCATGGAAACCTTGTGTATAAGTAAAGAAAAGCACGTTGCTGTAACCAGGAATACTATTACCCGTGGGGAAATTAAGGGTAGAGAACAGCTTGTACATGGTATCGCCGGATAGCAGCTGCAGGGCATAAAAAACAAAGGAAATAATGGTTAAGTGTGTCATCACCTTAACAACATTGGCCATCAGCTTATCTTTTAAAATAACGCACACCAAAAAGGTAAGATAAACGTATTTAAACAGAAAGATGTAATCGCTTATAAGATAATCGTTTTCCAGATCATTAAATATCACAAAACGCAGGGTAACAAATACGAGGTATATACCCGTAAATATGGCTATACTCTGTACTTCCTTCTTTTCAAATGATTTATTGATAAACGCTATAGCAAATATCAGCGCCATACAAATCCCCCAGGCAACCAGGCTTGATGAAAGGATACTAGCATTTGCAGATAACAGCAGGAATAACAGCGTTACGAAATAATTTATATCGAATACTTTAGGCTTCATTCAGTTTCAGTTAAAGTGTTTTTTAAGGTTTTGTTTTTACCGGTGGGCGATGGCGGGTTACTTATTTATGCTCTTTATCTACAGCCGAAATAAACTGTTCTATCCGGCCGAACAAATGGCTGTGCGCTTTGATCTTCGGCAGTTCCCAATTCCACCATTTTATATTTAAAAGTTTGTCAGTTTGTTCTTTAGTGAACCTGTCTCGCAGGGGTTTTGCAGGGATACCGCCAACAATAGCATAAGGCATAACATCTTTTGTAACAACTGCACCGGCGGCAATAATAGCCCCGTCGCCAATTTTGATACCATCCGTTATGATCACGTTATTACCTATCCAAACATCATTGCCAATGGTAACAATGTACTTTTTCCCGTCATCGGCATATATATGATCATTAAACCTATTCACTTCTACAAACGTAAACCCTGCCTGCTTTGCCGTTGAAAAAAATGCAGGATGGGTAGATACAAAATCTTTTGAAGGATGCGTACCCAAACCTGTTTGGATGTTGCTGCCGATAGAGCAAAACCGGCCTATCTGCGTATGTTTAATTACCGACTGCCCGGCAATATAGGTACCCAAACCAACACTTGAGGATACCAACAGGGTTTTATCATCAATAAAATTAAGCCCTTCAAAGATATTATTAACGTTAAGAACTACGCCTTTGCCAATCTTTACATTCTTGTTGTAGTTAACCAACCTGTAATAATTTCGCTTAAGCCAGTTCTTCATTTTATACCGTAAACATAATATATTAAACACAATAAAGTCCTAAAGGTAGCAGAACAGCCAAAATATTCAACTGTGCTTTATCGCTTTTGCCCCTGCGGATTTGCTTCTCCAAAGTAAATCACACAAATTCCAAATCACACTTTGGAATAGAAATCAGGTTAGGTGGCCTAAAATATCAAACGTATGTTGTTTGTGCTTTAAGTACTAAACAAATTATTAATTGCCCTGCGCAAACCACATACTAAAACGCAAAATTATATTTTATTATGATTTTGAATAAGCTAAATTACATATAAATAATTAATTACATTTGCACTAAAAGCCGCCTTTAACTATAATATTAACAACAAAGCGGCCTTGATTGTTAAATAATTGCCAATTACTTATGAAAACAATTTTAATTACAGGCGGGGCCGGCTTTATTGGCTCCTGTGTGGTAAGGCGGTTTATAACCCAATACCCTAATTATAAAATTATAAATGTTGATGCATTAACCTATGCAGGCAACCTGGAAAACCTTGAGGACGTAGAAAACGCCCCTAACTATATATTCGAAAAAGCTGACATTCAGGACAAAGCGCGTATAAGCGCCATTTTCGACCAGTATGGCGTTACTGACGTAGTTCATTTAGCTGCCGAATCGCATGTGGATAGGTCTATCCTGAGTCCGCTTGATTTTGTTTACACCAACGTAATTGGGACCGTTAGCCTGCTGGAGGTTGCCAAAGAAAAGTGGAAAGGCAATTATAACGATCATTTATTCTACCATATCTCTACCGACGAGGTTTACGGTGCATTAGGTGCCGAAGGCTTATTTACCGAGGAAACCCGTTACGATCCGCATTCGCCTTACAGTGCAAGCAAGGCAGCATCAGACCATTTTGTGCGTGCTTATCACGATACTTACGGCATTAAGGTAGTAGTATCTAACTGCTCTAACAATTATGGCCCGTATCATTTCCCAGAGAAGCTGATCCCATTGATGATCAATAACATCATCCATAACAAACCATTGCCGGTTTATGGCGATGGCCAGTACACCCGCGACTGGCTGTACGTTATTGACCACGCGATAGCTATAGACCTGGTATTCCATGAAGGTAAGGTTGGCGATACCTACAACATAGGTGGTTTTAACGAGTGGAAGAACATTGACCTGGTACACCTGCTTTGCCAGCAAATGGACGAAAAACTTGGCCGCGAACCGGGCACCAGCAAACAGCTGATCACGTATGTAACAGACCGCCCCGGCCACGACAGAAGGTACGCCATAGATGCTACAAAGATCAACAAAGAGCTTGGCTGGAAACCATCTGTAACTTTTGAACAAGGCCTTTCTGCAACTATAGATTGGTTCCTGAGCAATAAAACCTGGCTGGATAATGTTACCAGCGGCGCTTACGCGAGCTATTACGACAACCAGTACGAAAACCGCTAATACCTTATCTATAATATAATTAAACCGCTATAATGACCATTACCACCACGCCGCTTGAAGGCTGTATAATACTTACCCCACGAATTTTCAATGACGACCGCGGGTACTTCTTTGAATCGTACAACTCAAAAACTTTTAACGATGCCGTAGGGTACGAAGTTAACTTTGTACAGGATAACCAATCATACTCTACCAAAAATGTTTTCAGGGGCCTGCACCTGCAAAAAGGCGAACATGCACAGGCTAAGCTGGTAAGGGTAACAAAAGGCGAAGTGCTTGATGTTGCCGTTGACTTACGCAAGGCATCGCCCACCTACGGCCAGTATTATTCAGTAAGGCTGTCTGAAGAAAACAACAAACAGTTTTTTGTACCCCGCGGCTTTGCACATGGCTTTGTAGTACTAAGCGATGTAGCCGTGTTTCAGTACAAATGCGATAATCACTATAATAAATCCTCGGAAGGCGGCCTGCATTATGCAGACCCTGATCTGAACATTGATTGGCAGGTTGATGGCAGCGAGCTTTTGGTATCTGACAAGGACCTGGTTCTGCCATTTTTAAAAGACGCCGGCGATTTAGGTTTTTAATAGTTTATAACCACATTACACATGAAAGGAATTATACTGGCAGGCGGGTCGGGCACACGGTTATACCCTATAACCAAGGCTATAAGCAAGCAATTGATGCCTATTTACGATAAGCCGATGATCTATTACCCGCTATCGGTATTAATGCTGGCGGGCATCAGCGAGATTCTCATCATCACAACGCGCGAAGACCAGGACGGTTTTAAACGCCTGCTTGGCGACGGCAGCGAATTAGGTTGCCATTTTGAATTTGCCGTACAGGAAGTACCCAACGGCCTTGCGCAGGCCTTTGTAATAGGTGCCGATTTTATTGGCGATGATAAAGTAGCGCTGGTACTGGGCGATAATATCTTCTACGGATCGGGCTTTAGCACGCTGATACAAAGCTTTACCGATGTAAACGGCGCTGCCATATTTGCCTACCCCGTGGCCGACCCTGAGCGTTATGGTGTTGTAGATTTCGACAGTAACTTCAAAGCGCTTTCTATTGAAGAGAAGCCATTGAAGCCTAAATCTAACTACGCTGTACCCGGTCTATATTTTTACGATAACCAGGTTGTACAAATAGCCAAAGAGATCCCGGCATCGCCAAGGGGCGAGTATGAGATAACCGATGTTAACAAGGTATACTTAGAAAAACAAGAACTGCATGTAGGCCTGATGGACCGCGGCACTGCCTGGCTGGACACCGGCACCTTCGATTCGCTTAGCGATGCATCTGAATTTGTGCGGGTAATAGAAAAACGCCAGGCAACAAAAATTGGTTGTATTGAAGAGGTTGCCTACCGCATGGGCTTTATCACTTATGACGAGCTGCAGGCGCTTGCTGCCAAATATATTAAAAGCGGCTACGGCAAATACCTGCAAAACATAGTAGAATAAGCTCCCCGCTTTTACACAAGAAATATTGCTATTTTATCTTTATTGTTACGCAGGCTGGTATAATAAACCGGCTTGCATTTTTTAAAATAAGTATAAACGACTACTTTTACCATGTACCTGCAAACCCTGTAATTATTACATGAAAGCTAAAAAAGTAAAAAAATTCACACTGGTTGATAAAATTGTTTTAGGCTTAAACGTAGTAGCCGCACTGGCATTGCTATTGGGTTATCTTGCCCCATCAACCAATCCGCTTGATAACAGTTTTATAGCCTTGTTAGGTTTTGGCTTCCTGATATTAGTACCTGTAAACCTCATTTTTGTACTGTACTGGATCATCCGTAAGCCTGTACTTCTGCTGCTTTCTTTTATTAGCATTTTAGCGGGTTACAGCGTGGCACGCTCCTATTACGGCTTAAATTCCAAACATACTATTAGCGACAAAGCTTCGCCGGATGATATTAGGATAATGCACTACAACGTGCGCTCATTTAAAGGTATTGACAGATACCAGGACCTGTTCATCCAAAAAGAAATTGAAGACCAGGTAAGCACCGCCCAGCCCGACATCCTTAACATTGTTGAGTTTGCCAAATATAAAGCAAACCGAGATTCGGTAGCGCGAGAGTTGCTGGATACCATGAAGGCACAAAAATATTACTTCCAGGCTTTTAAAGCCGCCCGGGGTGATTCAATCGGGAACGCTATTTTTTCTAAATACCCAATAATCAATTCCGGCTCTGTAGGTACGGCCGATAATGTTTTAAACACAAAGGCCGTATTTGTTGATGTAAAATATAAAGACAAAACCATCCGCGTTTACTGCATTCACCTAGCAGCTGTAGAACTTCAGCAAAAACAAAAAAACAGGTATTTAAAAGGCAATGTAGGCTTGGGTAGCGTTACGCCAATATTTGATAAAGTTAGTGCCGCATTTGTACCCCGGAGCTATCAGGTTGCTCAAATTAAACGCCATATGCAAGATTGCCCTTACCCGTATATCTTAACAGGTGATTTTAATGATACCCCAAATTCGTACGCGGTAAATGAAATTGGCGACGGACTGAAGAATGCTTTTATAGAAAAAGGAAGCGGTTTACAGGCAACCTATTTCAGCAAATTTCCGCTGCAGATAGATTATATTTTAACCAGCCAGCAGTTTGATGTATTAAACTATACAACCTTCAATCAAAAGATCTCAGATCATAAACCTGTGATCAGTGATCTTAAGCTTGCCCGGTAAGAAGACCAGAAGTTTATAAAAACAAAAGAGGAACTTATCAAAAATAAGCTCCTCTTTTGTTTTTAGCACAGGAAATTCTCAACAAAGGCATCCATCACCATATCTACATTCAGATATTTTACGGCGTAGTCGCGTGCGTTTTTCCTCTTTTCTTCCAGGCGGTCATCAAGCTTAATATCCAGTATCTGCTGGGTAAGCAGGTCCTGCTGCTCCTTGTCCTGCGGTTCAACCACGTAGCCAAAGTTATAACCGTTCACCATATCGTACAACGATGTGCCTTTTGCTGCGGTTATAATGCTGGCACCACCAACCGCCAGTATAGTGGTAAGTTTTGATGGCATTACCAAATCACCGGCATCCGCAATTTGCAATACCAGGTGAATATCAGCCATGTTTAAAAACTCGTTAAATACATTTTTTTCCTGCACCTGCAAAAAGGCAATATTGGTTAATCCCTTGGTTTGGGCTTGTTCCTGCAGCACATCGTTATATGGCCCCGATGAACAGATAATAAATTTAATATGCTCGTGGTGCAGCAATTCCCCGGCGGTTACCAGTATACGCTCAAGCCGTTGCTTTACACCCACCGCACCCGAGTACAGGTAAACAATATCATCGGGCTTATAACCCCATTTGGTTTTAAGCGCGGCCCTGTCGGGCATCGGGAAAAAGTAATTGGTATCTACCCAGTTGGGGAAGAAAACGATATCCCTGTTAACCTTAGCCTTTATCTTTCTGATCATCCCATCAGAGATGCTGCTTACATAATCAGCACTCTTCAAAATATGGTGTTCTACTTTAAATAAACCCGTAAGAACCGCTTTTTTAGAGAACAGTTTCAGGTCGCGCGCGGCCTCTATCTGCATATCCTGTATATGATACAGCAGCTTGCCCCCTTTTATTTTACGGAGCAGTAAGCCCAGGTATGCCAGGTGAAAAGGCGGGGCAATGGTTACAATAAGATCAAATTTTTGTTTGTACAACAATGTTTTAAACACCATAAAAAACTTGGTTACCCAAAAAGAAAAATCCTGTATGGCCCTTTGCTTCCCGGTTGGGTCGCTGGGGATGTAGGATGGGCAACGATATACGGTTAATGTAGCCTTACTTTGCTCGTTGTATATTACTTCTTTTTTATACCACAGGTTGTTATAGGGCGCTTGTACCTTCCAAAACGGGTAATACGGAAAAGTGGTAATAACGGTACAATCATGCCCGCGGCTTACAAGCCAATTCAACATTTCGCCGTTGTATTTTCCAATACCAATAGGTTCGGGGGAGAAATTATGACTTATTAACAGTATTCTTTTCTTGTCCATCTATAAATCTTAGCCTATGGCCGGTAAACATATTTTTCTTTGGTATTAACCTTAGAATAACATTTAAATATAAGAGATTTTATGAAAATTAGGTATTAACCTTTACTTATATGAGTAATAAATAACTAAAAATTAACCGCCTTAATAAATCCTTTTTAATCAAACTTAACCTATTGAACAACTTTCATTTTTTGCCGCCAAATGCTACCTGGCAAGCAACTCTTTTGTTTTAAGCACTATAAAATATTCATATATCGATTGCATTGTTGCGTATGTAATTCCTGCGGTACCATCTAAAAAAGCCCTGCGCAGTATTACCATGTACAACCATTTAACAATTGGCCTGCCGGGCAATTTATAAAACAGCCCTTTTTGGTGGTAACGGCGTTCGGTAAAATCTTTACTAAAGAGCGCTTTTTTAAGAGAGAACTTTGCACCGGTACCAATCTGCTCTAACCGCATAGCGGCTTCCATATCAGCATAGCCCAGGTGCCTACTGAACCAAAACCTAAAGCCCTTGCTAAATGGGTAATGATCTAAAAAACCATCTATTTTCGATACCGCGCCATCGGGTATCGATAGTGGATTAACCAAGCGTTCGTAACGCATCTTCTCCGGCCTGAACAACCGTAAGTAAAATGGTGAAACCTGCGCATGCTTCAGCCAGCGGCCATTCCAGGCAAAATCACGTCGCTGTATCTCATAAGCTACGTTTATATTATTTACATCAAATAGCTGTAATGCCTTGTTCAGGCTATCTGATACACGCTCATCAGCATCTATATACAATACCCACTTATGTTTAAACGGGATATTCTTTAGCCCCCAGTTTTGATGGGCAGCCCAATTATCAAACTTGCGCTGCGTTATTTTTGCCCCGGCAGCAATAGCAATTTCTACTGTTTTATCGTCACTGTAAGAATCGTATACATGCACATCATCGCACCAGCTTACCGATGCCAAACAGCCAGGAAGGTCCTGCTCTTCATTTTTTGTGAGTATTAAAACAGATATCATCAATAGTTAAACTAAAAGGTATTAATCTACCATCACTCTCGGCTTAAGAGGCACACATGGGTGGCCGGAACATACCGTCCACTCGGGCATATCTTTCACCACTACAGACCGCGCCCCAATTACACAGCCATTGCCAATAGTTACCCCCGGGTGCACAAATGCTTCGGCAGCTATCCACGCGTTATCGCCAACGTTAATTGGCTTAGTTACAAGCGGCGAGCCTGCCCGGGTATAATCATGCGTGCCGGCGCAAAGGTTTACCCCCTGCGAAATAACCGCCCTGCGGCCAATTGTAATTTTACCCTGCGAATATAAGGTAGCCCCACCGCCCACGCCGCATTCATCCTGCAGTACCAGGTTCCATGGAGCCCATATTTTTACACCGGGATACACATGCACACCTTTACCTACTTTTGCACCAAAACAACGTAAAAGAAATGATCGCCAGGAGTGGAACGGCTTGGGTGATAAGCGGAAAAAAATTAACGCTACAAATTGCCATAGTACCCTGGCCACACGGTTACTAAAAGAAAAAGACGGGCCAGTGTACGTATCCTGATTAATCATTTAACTTAAAAGAAGTAAGTAAGGAGGGCTGATGGCTGTATAAATTATTATATAATCACAGGAGCTTTGCGTAATAATTAAATACTTTTTGTGTATAAAATTAATACCAGCGTCTTTTACTTATATACAACAATAATACAAAACTTATACAATTTTCACCAATATTATTTGCTTTTTGCAATAAAAACATACCTAATTAAAATTTTTAATAATTAAGTATTAAGTAAGAGGCTAACTTTTAACAATATAACCTACGATGGCATTAAACATTAAGATTGCCGTAACACAAAACACTATACTTAAATAAAGTATCCTATTCATAAAGCCTGTATATTTATTCTGCTATTGGGGAAGTAAGCTATTATTTGGAAGGAGATCTATGTGCTGCCAAATCCTCGTATTCGTTAAGTTAAGGGTTGTTAGTTTCCCTCAAAAATGGCTTTAATAAAATGCTTGGCTACCAATACTATATCGAAGTTCTTTTTAAATGTTTTTAATGCGTTTTCACCCATTTCCTTTTTCCCGGCAGCAGAAAGCTTTATCCAGCTAAGTAATAATTGCTTCGTACCATCGAGGGTATCTTCGGCTATTATACCACCGCCACCTTCTTTTATTTCCTTCCAGATGTTTACCTGGCGCGATACCAATACAGCTTTGCCGCAAGCCATTGCTTCTACCACGGCTATCCCAAAATTCTCCTGATGGCTGGGTAATACAAATGCATTGCTGGTATATAAAGCGCCCCATTTTGCATTGCCGGTTAACATACCTGGGAATATAATATGTTCTTTCATCTCTGGGAACATTTCGATCTGTTGTATCAGGGCTTTTCCGTATACACTGTTTAAACCGGGGCCTGCTATAACCAGTTTATAAAACTCCTTTTTTTCGGCAATGGCTTTATTAACTATTTCTATATAAGCCCTCAGCAGAATATCAACCCCCTTTTTTTTATGTATGCGACTAAAAAACAACAGGAAAGGCTTACCTGTTACCTCCGGGCATTTCTGCTCAAAGGCAAGTTGCATATCAACCGTATACGCAGGTGGGGTAATAATGCCATACCCTACATTGATCTCCTTTTTGGGATGATAAGGGCTGAATGCCTCACGGGCAAGCTCCAATTCTGTTTGGCAGGTAAAAAATAAACCGTCGGCATCGTTTACTACTTTACTTTCTATAAATTTCCAGTAAAACCAGTTCCGCAGGGCCTTTAACTTACGATCTGGGGCACGCTGAAAGTAGGGATCTAACATCCCATGAGGCATTACATATAGCTTTGGTACAGTATGTACGTCGTTGCAAGGGTCTTCGACCTGCTTTTTTAATTCTTGTAAAGTACTCCAGCCGGCATAGCTGGAGTATAGCCACAAGCCGTTGATAACAACTACATCAAACCGGCCCATATTAGCCAGCAGCCAGGGCTTTAGCTTATCTGAATACTGCCACGGGCCTTTTGCAGGCCCAAGGGCGTGGATAGTAAAATCATCCATGCCCAGGAACGAACTGTCGGGCGCATCAAGGCTCACCACCTCCCTGCTGATGCCGTTATGCGTCAGTTCGGGGTTAGTGTTCCGTATGCCCTGGCAGGGCCCACCACTTGCGGGGTCCATACTTGCAATTATATGCAACAGTTTCATTTTATAGCTTGTATTTATTTTTAGTGCCTTTACCCAATAACTCTAAAACGGCGCTTTCCACCTCGTTAACTGTTATTGACAGGATACATTTCTTTTTTTCGACTATACAGGTTTCCAATGCGCAGCCAGCACAATCCGTCTGGTGAAAAATAATCTTATGATAATCACCCCTCGGGTACCACTGCCTTGGCAGCGCCCTTGCCGAAAATACAGCCGTGCAGGCTGTGCCAACCGCGGCAGCCAGATGCATGGGGCCGCTATCGTGCCCTAAAAAAGTACGGGCCTGTTTTAATATCAGCGCCGATACCCTTGGCGATGTTTTTCCGCATAAATTTATCCCTGCCCCACCCCATGCTGCAATACATCTTTCAGATCGTTCAAACTCATCGGGGCCGCCAACCATTACTAACTGAAAGCCGGGTAACGCCGGGGTTAACCGCTTGAGTAAATTTAACCAGTTATCCTCCTCCCAATCGCAGGCCTGGCTTTTGGTGCCTATACTTGCCGCAAATATGGGCTGGCCAGATATGGGTTTAAGCATTGTATTTGCGGTTTCTAATTCCAGATCACAGAACTTAAAATTCCAATAATTATCATCACTGAGCGGGATAGGCCCAAGAGCTTTAACGCGTCGCGCCAGCCGTTTGGCTTCCCATTCGAACTCACCGGTTTCTGCATCTACAGAAAGCTCATAATCCTGCCGGATTTTTGGGAAACCAACGGTTTTTTTCACCCCGGCGGCTTTAAAAAAGCACCAGTCTCTAAACACCGTTATTTTTGTTTTAAAGATAGTTTTTAAGGTTCGCACACCTGCAAGGTATATCAGCACATCAATTTTTAGCGCCCGTATTTCTTTTAAAAGGCTCATCAGCACTTCCGGGTCGCGTGTACCTATGGGGTAAGATAATACCCTGTCAAAAAAATAGCCGCTACTGCCTAATATACTTTCTAGTGGGGCTGCTTTGTTAACTATGGGCTTGTTGGTTAGCAGGGTAATTTCTGCATCAGGGTAAGCCTCTCTTATTTTATGAAAAACAGGTAGTACAATTACGGTATCGCCTAAACTACCCAGCCTGTATATTAAAACCTTTTGTTTTGATGTGGCCATTATCAAACAACAAATTAAGCTTTTGGCACTTCTCTATATCGCATTGCTGCAATGGTTAAGCCCCCCATAATTACCCCGAAACCCAGTGCAGTAGGCTGTGCCCACTGGCCTTGCGCTACCGTCTGAAAGCTTACGCTAACCATCATCCAGGGTAATAAGTTATTTAATTTAAGCCTTTTGTATCCTTCATAAGCCATTTTTACACTGAGTTGCATCCTTATAAAAATTGCAGCCAAACCAAAAACTGCACCCATTTCGCCAATTAACCTGCCCCACTCTCCTTCTGCCAGTAAAAAACCTTCTGAACGGCCCTTTAGCAACCGGGCACCGGCGTTGGTACCCATACCTATGCCATAGCCAAAAAACGGCAGGTTTGGATCGTTGAACGATTCCATTATACCGGCGCCTATGCGGTTAAAAATAGTATCGTTAATGGCGCCCTCGCTTTCGCTGGCAACATCAAAACGCGTAGTTAAAACCGTGATAGCGTTCTCAAAAAACGAGAACTTACTAAGGGATGCCACGATGACAAGCAAACCAATAACGGCGATAAGCATCCTGCCCAGTAACCGGGGCGTACGGGAGATAGACGCCACTGCAAATGCCGTTGATAAAACTACCTGGATTAATAACCCGCGACTAATAGAAATTGGGATAGCCGCAATTAATGCTACTGTTGCACAGATAAGTAATATACGGTTAACCTGCTCCAGGTTGAGCCAGAAATAAATTACAAACACAGCTACCAGGGAAAAGAACTGCACGTTACCTGTGGTAAAAGAAAACGTACCCGGCGGCCTGAAATAACCAAGGGCGCCGCTAAAGCCCCCACCCAACGAATCGGAACCGATACCTTTATTTACAAATGAACTTTGCGGGCTGTAAAATTGCAATGCGATAAGAAAAAACATAGGGATAGCTATCCATAGAACTATCCGCCCCATTTTCAGTACGTCTTCCCTGTCAAATATCTTACCTATTAAAAATATTAGCGGGAAGTGAAAGAGCAATATCCGGAGACCATAAATAGCCACGGGCACACTCCGGTGCCCTACCAGTATTGTGGTAAAAAGCCCGCTGATGGTGATAAATATCATGGCGCTTAAATACTTGTTTGATGGCAAAAAACCATTACGCCATGCAGTAAAGATTATCCATATCGCAACAGGGTCCCTTACAATTAATAAAGGCGTGGCCAAAGCAGGCAATACCCATTTACGTAATGCTCCCTCAAATATCAGCAACAGGAAGTACAGCCAAATACCTTTCTTCAGCGATTCGGTTACTGCCGCCACATTAATGTGAAGCTTCGCCAGATCCGTCAGTTTTACTAACTTGGGGCGTTCCTCAATAGCTATATTTTCATCCGCAGCCGCCATCTCTCTTTATAAATTATACATCATTAACTATTATGAATTATAGCATCAACCAATTGTTGCCCATATACTGGCCAGGGCCTTAATTGTGCCGTAGCCATAGCGGCACGGCCGGCTCTTTCTATTAAAGCTGGTTTTACCAATAACCTTTCAATAGCATCCTGAAGCTTTTGGGTGCTTCCCGCACCTATCAGCCAGCCGTTCTCGTCATTGGTAATAATATCCGGCCCGGCGGTTCTGTCTGTTGTTATGACTGGTGTACCCTGCGCCATGGCCTCAGTTATTACCAGGCCGAAACCCTCAAACAACGATGGGAACAAAAGCACATCATGCTCGTGCATCAGTTTCAACACCCCTTCGTGCGGCAGGCTGGGTATATAACGGTGTTTGGTTAAAGCTTCGTTTAATACCGCGCAATTATCTACCACTTTGCTGCCTACCACGGTAAGCTCTACTTTATTGCCGAATGACTGTACTGCCGTAAAAACATCGGCAATACCTTTTCGCTGTGATAAACCGCCAACAAAAAGCAGCTTTAGCGGCCTTGCAGCGGTAACATCTGCATAGTACCTCTCCTTAACAACCGGGGGAAAAGCGTATGGGATCACACTAACCGGTGGCAATTGCCCCGGAAAATAATCCAGCGTTTTGGCTGTAAAACTGCTTGCCACAAAAATATTATCAGCTAAACGGATCTCTTCATCCTTTCGCTGTAGTTTAGCTTCAGAATCTTTAAACCCGGTTAAGGTTGCCGCCCAATCGGGCCAGCGCTCGCGTTCTGCGCCAAGTAGTTCCCTTGCCGCCCGCCAGTAACCTATAGGCAAATCATAAATACATTTTATACCTGCCTGTTTTGCCTGTTTAAAGGATTGTACCGCCCCATCTTCATAAGCATAAATCGCATCGGGTTTATTGTTGCGGCTTAAGTGGGCTAACCTTTCGGCTACTTTTTTATCCAGGTTACGATAAACGGCATCAACACTGGCCCAGCCGGTTTCGTGCTTTACAGCACTTTTGATTCCCATGCGGGGCATTATCATCCGGCCAAGTTCCCTTATCGGGTATGATCTTATTTCTTCTGATGGAATAGGGTAACTGCGCCTTAACAGATCCTGCTTTACTTTACCCGGGAGCAGTTTTAACCATGCCGATGAAGGATCTGCCGCCACGGTTGTATCAAACTCGGTAAGCATGCCCTGGCGAGACAAAGCCGCTATGAGCGCCCGTACAAATTCATTACCCGTTGGATGCGATAGAACTACCTTCATAAATGCTTTAATAATAAGCTCAAATGCATTAAAACTTATTAAAAATAAATATACAAATTAACAAAATTGCAAAACAATACAAGTATAATCATAGATATTGTAATTGTTGCTGCAAATTATACTTATAGTTTTAACTGTGTTTAATAACCTTAATTGTTTTGCCCGCCTGCCCCTCGCTTTTTGCCGAACCCAGCAGCCATTTAAAAAAGCGCGTCCACACAGGCCGCTGCATTTCAAGCAAAACACCCAGCACACAGGCCACTACAAATACCGAAATAATAGCCTCCCATAGCTGCACCATATCATACTGCCTGAACCCGAACAATGCCCTATATAATACGATGAGCGGAAAATGCAGTACATACAATGGAAAGGTAAGATCGGCCAGTTTGCGGATCCAGTTGGCAAATTTAAGTTCCGCATCTGCCTGGTCGCCTGTAGGCAAGATCCATAAGGCAGCGGCAACAAAAACACCAACTAACCAGTCTGTTACAAACTGGTTGGCGTAATAAAGCGGCTTGTACCCAATTTTACCCGGATAAAAAGGCACATAACATACCGCTACCCAGGCAGCAAATAAACCGGCCAGTACGGCTACCCATGCCGTTACTGTTCTTATGGCCGGCCGTGGTAAACTATATGCCGCATAACCTGCCAGCCAAACGGGCATCATCACAATAATCTTAGGGCCAGCTATTAATATTGAAGCGATGGGCAGCAGATAAGATTTCCAGCCGCCTTTTCTAAAAAACCACAATCCAAAAATGGCGTAATACCAAAACTCAAAACTTAAGGACCATAACGAACCATTAAGCGGCGGCGCCGAAGAGAACAGCCAAAGCTCGTTTAAAAACAAACCGGAGAGGATATACCTAACCCAATCGTGTCCGCGAGAAAAAGCGGAAAGCAAACCGGGGTTAACTGCATTAATAATAAACTGGATAACAGCAGTTATAACCAGCGCCGGAATAACTATTGAGCTAAGGCGGCTTAACCGCGCCTGCGCATATTGCAAAACACCGCGGTTTCTGCTGATGGTGGTATGGGCAATTACGTAACCGGATAGTACAAAGAAAATAACCACCGCAGCATGCGAAGGCTCACCGGGCTGGTCATGAGGGTGCGCCAGCGTAGGGAACCAGCGATCGAAAGCGTGGATATATAAAACGGTTAAGGCCGCGCCAATCCTCAGGGTATCCAAAAATATACTCGGATTCCCGCTGATAATACGTGGTTTAATATTTAACATATCAATTTAAAATGCATGTAATAATTTGTCGCCTGCCACAACCTGCAAGATATTAATTCTGCACCACATAATAGCTGCTCTATGCATTGCCCGCCTGCGGAATTAAAGCCTTTAGCATCACCTGCAGGTTGTTTTCGCCAAAGTATTTTTTGCGGGCCGCCTGCCATTCTGCTGCCGGCGGGTTTAACTTTGTAATTTGCTCCAATATTTTAAGCCCTTCTTTTTTATCCTTTATGCTCCACATACCGCCAAGCTTTGTTGTGGTAAGAAATTCGGCCAGTGTACTATCTGAAGGGCCATGGCCAAATATTGGCCGCGCAGCCTGTAAATAACTGCTTAGCTTGGTTGGCAGGCTGGTTTTAGAAAAAACATGTAACGCATTATTCAGCGGATACATGCAGTAAACAAAATCGCATTTAGCCAGCTCGGGGATTATTTTTTCCTCGGGCAGAGTATTAAAAAAGTGGATATACTCCTGCAGATCGGGGTTTACATCGCTTAGGTTAATGTGGCAGCCCCACATGTTCAACCTGAATTTACGGCCCTGCTGCTGATAAAAATCCTTCAGCAGGTACATAAAAGCAAACAGATCTTTTTTATCATATATGGAACCTATGTGGCCCACTACCGCCTCTGTGTTATTAATTATTTCGTTTGATGGAAGAATAGATTCCTCGGGAAGGTATCGGTGGCAAACTTCGGCAACACGGCCGCTCAGCTCCTGGTAATAGCAGCGCATACCGGCACTTATCACATCCAATGAAAGCACGGTTTTTAAAGCGGTGACCGTTAACCTTTGCGCAGCCCCGGCCATCAGTCTATACCGTACCGACCGGGCACAGAGTGCTCCCGCCCAATCATCGTGCACAGTCATATGTACCGGCCTTGCCTGCTGGCGAAGGCTCAGTTCAGTAGCCACGCGCAACCCTTCGTTGTGCGATACTATCCAATAGCCATCGCAATCAATAGCTAAAAGTTTTTCAATAAGGCTATCTATAAAGGGGATATTACCCGTATTCAGCATCTTACGGGTTTGCACAAAGTCTTTTACTATCGGACCGCCCATAAGTGCCTGGCCCAGGTAACCCTCCTCATAACCAGCCACAGCTTTGCTGCCGATATAACACCAGGTAATATCAAGTTGAGGCAGGTTGGCTATCAGGCTCCTTAATATTGCAGCGCCACCTCCCGCTGTTGGCGTGTGTGCAGTAAAAAGGCATATTTTTCTTTTTTCCATCAATAGTTTAATGCTGTGAAAGGGCTTGTGCAAATTTAACAGAAACCTCGTAAACGCTGTTGCTGTAAGGTATAAATCTGCTTTTTGTTATGCAATCTTCAAAATTTCCTTTTTGGTAGGCAATAACCCCTTCGGGTATCTCCGGTGTAGATACGCTTATAGGTGTCCAGGGTTTGGCTACGGAGAGTACAGGCAAACCATGTTCGCGCATGGCCGCGTACGAACCGCTTTTTGCAATTACTGCCAATGCCGTGGCCGAAATCCCCATGGTGGAATTACTCAGCACTTCGGAGATACGTTCGGGCTCTTGTTCGCCCAGTAATTCAACGGGCAAGCCTGCATTATCCCATGCATCGGCCCAGCGTTGTTGCTCGCTGTTGCCGCGGCCCATAATGGTGAGCGTTACCGGCACATTATGTTTTTGGGCATACTGCGCGGCCTCTGCAGATAAATCGTCTATAGGTGCCCTGTCATGTATTGCCCCGAAAACTACAAACGCAATTTTATCCAGAGCCTGGTTTTCTTCCATTTGCTTTACCACAGGGATATTACCGAACAAGGGTAGTATCTCAACAGTATAGCCGAGTTTTGCAAGTAATGTTTTATACAGCCCGGTTTGTGTGTGCAAAACCTGCGGCTTTAAATTTTTAAGTAAGCCCCTAATAAGCAAACGTTGCGCCTTACCCCACAACTGCAGTTTTTGGGATTCTTCTTCTGCTATGCCTACCCATAGCTCGTGTAGCATAATATGCCATTTACGGCCTCTACCTAATGGCATCAGCAGCCTGCTCAACCCTACTTTTAACCCTTTGGGATGATAGCCGAACGGTACAAACTGCAAACTAACCCATTGCGGGTTAAACTCATCTATCCAGTTTTTTGCCAGGGCAAAGCGTTCTTTAATATCTATTGGGGCGGCTATACGCATAACGGGCACGTCCGTATCATCAACTTGTTGAGTGCCGTTAAATGTACTTGTTAAGTATCTTTCGTTTAAGGATACTATACCACATTTGCCCCCCTGTTTTATCAATGCGGCAGCCAGGCGGCGCGTATAATCGCCCACACCATCGTGCCCCGGCTCTAATGAGCTGCAAATAAAAATAACGTTTAAATCATTTTTTTTATCCATCGATAGAATAATCGGCAATTACACAAAATATATTTTTATAAGATACATCAGCCCCATCTTGCGATAAACAACCCTTAAATGAAAAATATTTTTAACCCTTGAAACATTTTCAATTAATAAATTGTCTTCTACATACAATTATAAAACCTGTACCAACTCGCTTTTTCAATTGTTATTTATTACAGCGCCTTAAAAAACCGACAGGTGCTTTTTTGAGTATATACATCTATAAATATGAAACCATTTTTACACTGTCCTAAATGCAATCAGCCATATCACTATAAATTGCAGATTCCATTATTGTTAACACCTGTGCTTTGGTTTACACCTATGCAAAGGCTTTTTTGCGCCAAATGCCTTACCTCGCATTACAGGTTCATGAGCAACAGGGAGGTTAGCCAATACCATATATAGCGCTTGTCATCTACTGCAACAAACGCCTGTACGATAGCTGATACCTCAGATCAGTGTTCCGCATCCTGATCAGTTTGGCAGGAACTCCACCTACAACCGCATACGGAATTACATCCTTTGTTACCACGGCCCCTGCGGCAACCACAGCACCCTTACCAATAGTTACCCCCGGCATTATAACAGCGCGCGAGCCTATCCATACGTAATCTTCTACAATAACCGGCAGATCGCGCCCGGTAAAATCGGGCGAATCAGGGTCATGGTCGGCAGAAAGGATCATCACCTCCTGCGAAATAGATACATTATCTCCTATGCTGATGCTGCTTTTGTTATCCAGCCGGCATTTGCCATTGATCACCGAGTTTTTGCCAATACTGAAGCCTTCGGTACGGTCGAACGTGCAATCCATAAAAATGGCGGCATTTGCCCCTATGCTATACTTCATCACCACGCGGTAATAAAACTGACGGATACTATGGCTGGGGATGCGCGATACCCAGCGGTTGCAGATGTAGATCCTCATTTCGGAGATAACGCGCTTCATTTTTGTTATATAACTAAGCCGTTTGCCAAAACCGCTGTTGTATGGCAGCCATATCAAACTGGTTTTTGGCCAGCACTTTTGCATTGGCAGATGTACTGCTTTTAGCTGCTATTAAATTAACAATATCCTGCGATAGTTTATCCACATCCAGTTCGCCGCAGCAAATAGCAGCATTAGCTTTGGTTAATAAGTTACAGGCCGCACTATCTGCAGGGCCATGGTACAATATTGCGCCCGATGCCCCCAGGTAGCCAACCATTTTTGTAGAGAGGCTGTACAGGTAAAAATCGGGCTTGGTAAATTTTATGGGTAGGTATAAAATAGCGCTGCTATCCAGTTCGCGTTTCAGTTCGCCATCATCTAAAGATACCCCGCGGTAATCTGTAGTAAACGAGCGGTTCTCTAAAAAAGGAATATACTGCGTACCACGAAGAATGAGTTTAAACTGGTGCCCTTCGGTCGTTAACTTATCCAGGCCATCGGCCAATACTTTAAACAGCGGGATATAATCCAGGTGCAATAAGCCTGCAAAATAAACCACCAGCGGCTCTGCAGCTGCTGTAACCGGCTCACTTACTTCATTGGCTGCCACGCCATCGGTAACTAATTCATAAGGTGCATCACCAAAAAGGCGACTGTACTCTTTCCCCAACTCTTCGGAGATCACCAGCCTGCGGGTGGCGCGTTTCCAGTTCTCGGCGCTGTTGGCGGCCGAGCTGTATGTGGTAGAAAAATGATCATGAAAACTCACCCAAACTTCCCGGCCTTTGCAAAACTGGTCGGTAGCCAGGGCGGCGGCAAAGGGGCCATGGTCTACCACGTGCAATACATCATATTGCAGTTTAGCAGCGGCCTTTTGTATTTTACCGGTAGTATAGTTCTTCAAAGTAAAATGCCTCAGTTTGGTTAACCAGCCGCGCAGTTTCCAGCGGGCCCATTTACGGGTAACCGGCGAAGCGTATAAAATTGTCTCCAGGATATCACCCTGCCGTGGCACTAAAGGCGTTTCTTCGATCACCAGCGAGATCACATCCGCTTCGCGCCCCTTAAACAAGCGCCGCAGAATGCGGTTACCTCCCCCGTTGGAGTACAATGAAAATGGCTGATAAGTAAGCAGCTTCAAAAGATATTTATTTAAGTTTTACTATTGATGCTTAAACCCTGCCGCTTTGCGCTACTACTATCTGCCTGATGGTTTCTTCCAGCGATACGGTGATATCCCAGTTTGGATAGTGCGCGCGCATTTTATCCAGGTTAGAGATGTAGCACATATGATCGCCAATGCGGTTTTCATCTATGTAGGTGTAAACCTGCTCTTTACCGGTAAATTTCTCGGCTATTTTAAAGGCTTCCCATATCGAGCAGGAGTTATCGCGGCCACCGCCAATGTTATAAACTTCGGCGATACGCGGGGCAGCTATAAAGGCATCAATAAAACTGGCCACATCAAAAGAGTGGATGTTATCCCTCACCTGTTTACCCTTGTAACCAAAAACCTTGTATTCGCGGCCTTCTACGTTACATTTTACCAGGTAGCTTAAAAAGCCGTGCAGCTCTACACCAGAGTGGTTAGGGCCTGTTAAGCAACCACCGCGCAAGCAGCAGGTTGGGATACCAAAATAACGGCCATACTCCTGTACCATAATATCTGCTGCTACTTTAGAAGCGCCAAACAGCGAGTGCTTGCTTTGATCGATAGAGAAATCCTCGGTAATACCGTTTGTAAAAGCCGGATCGGCGTAATCCCAGCGGGTTTCTTTTTCAACCAGGGCAATGGTATTTGGCCTGTCGCCGTACACTTTATTGGTAGACATGTGTGCGAAGGGTGATTCCGGGCAAACCTGGCGAACGGCTTCCAGCAGGTTTAAGGTACCTACCGCGTTTGTGTCAAAATCATCAAACGGGATAGCTGCAGCCCTATCGTGCGATGGCTGGGCGGCGGTATGCACAATGGCATCCGGCTTAATTTCTTTTAACAGGCTAAGCACGCCCTGGCGATCGCGGATATCTACCTCGTGATGGATAAATTTGGCGCCTAAGTCGGTTTGGATACGGTTCTGGTTCCAGCGGGTATCACCTTGTGCACCAAAGAATACCGCACGCTGGTTGTTATCAACCCCGTGAATTTCCCAGCCAAGGCCGGCAAAATGATAACAAACTTCTGACCCTATTAAGCCGGACGAACCGGTTACCAATAATTTTTTAGGTGTTGCCATATGTTTTAAAGCAAAGGTTATTTTATGTTGTAATTTTTAATTCAATATTAAATTACCCGTATTATTTCACTACCGAGAGCCAGCGTTTGCGCATTGGCTGGTACCCCACTTCATCCACCACTAATTTTTGGGCATTTTTTAAAATTTCTGTAACGCGCTGCGGATGCTTTAGTAATTCAAATCCGTTCCTGATGTCGCTTTCATGGTTAGATGCTACGGTAATTGCAGCGTTGTTATCATTCAGATAATCTATCATTGCGGCATACAGCGGGCCAACTGCAAGTATGGGTACGCCGCAAGCTAAATATTCGCTCATTTTGGTGGCGATATTAAACTGCGACATATTACGAATTTTTTGCTGAAAACTAATAGGTAACAGCACCGCATCGTAATTTTTCATAGTTGGCAGCACCATTTCGGGCTTTACGCTACCTTCAAAATGCACACCGGGTACATTCAGTTCATCAGGCAGTTTATCTACACCCGAGTAAATATGCAGCTGCACATCTGTACCGCTTATGGCGTTTGCCACCGCTTTTAACGCATCGCGCTGCCAGGCTGCTACCGCGCCAAAGTAGCCAATCTTTAATGGTGCATCGGCTTTCACCACAAATTCGGCAGTACCGTTTACAGCTTCCGATGAACCAAATAATACGGTTGATGTTACCCCGAAACGCGCTTTATAAAACTGCTGCATTACCGGGCTTATTACAAAAACGTGCTCGGCACCTTGCAAATGGCTTGCAAATACGGTTCCCATACCATCCGGATATTGCCAGCCGTTATCGCCATAGGCAATGAGGTGATCATCCATCACCCAGGTAATGTATTTTACGGGTTTTATTTTCTTTAATGCCTCCAGGGTAAAAATAGCATTGGCCCCCTGCGGGCAGATCAACCCGGTTATTTGCTCTTTGCTTTTAAACCTTGCGGCTATCTTTTTAGCGGCTCCATCAGCATGCATTTTTATTATGCCCAGCTTTTTGCTCATTTTTGATGCCCTAGAGCGGCCGATGATCTTACGGGTAAGATCGGCTTCCCATACAGATAACAGGTCGATGCTGCGTTCGGCCAGTGCGCCTTTTACTGGCAGATCTGTAGCGAAACGATTTACGTGGATAAAGCTGTCGATAGCTTGCAGATCGGCACCCAAAATACGCTGCAGGGTTAAGCCGCCGCCATGTTTATCGGATACAGACATCTCTGAAAGATAAAAATCAAACTTCATCCTGGTATATCTACTTTGTTAAACTCTTCATATCAATATACTTTTCCCAAAAACCGGGGTGCTTAAACCATGCATGGCAACCCAGCGGCAACTTACCGCCGTTCATCCGCAGCGAATCGTCCAGATTATATTCAAAACTGAACTTCAGCGCGCTCATCGGGTCGGCAACGGTAAATGCCGGCACCAACTGCGGCACCACTTCGGACCATACCAGGTCCTCGTTTAAATGGAACGTTGCAAAGCTGAACGCGAAACGCCCGGTTATAAACACCTCGTATTTTTCTTTCGTCCACCCGTTCAGCAGCCCGCGCAGTCGGGATGAATGGGCCAGCGTAAGGCTGTATAACCACCAGCCTAAACGATACCGTTTCATGCTTTCCAAGGCATGAATACATGCCTGCACATTGCGGATGGAAAAGCCCGAATTGCAACCCTTAATAAAAGGATCGCCGGGCTTTGCCGCCCAGTAACCCTTAAAGAACGGTGCGCCTATGTAATCAAAAGCCAAAGCACTTACGCTTTCAAAATCGGCATGAAAGATATAGGCATCCAATTCGTAAGTGAGCATGTACTCATACGCGGCAAACAACCGGTAAAAGCCCAGGCTCAGCTTCATTTTATTATACTTTTTAATGGACGATAACCAGTCTGCATCTACCGGTTTCAATATCAGCCCCGGGTATATGGCGGTGTAAGCGCCGGTATCCATTCCCTGCGGATGAACCAAAAAGCAATCGTAAGCGCTTAATTGTGCCTTACAGGCCTGCAGCGAGATCACCTCGTCGGCTGTAATTGCCGGTTTATGAACCGGTATCATCACACAAATACGTTTACTTTTTTGCATATACCCATCCCGTTGCCGGGTAAAAACTTATTCTATATTAAGCAGCAGCTTTAACCGCCTTATAGCGGTATACTTAAACAGCTTAACTTTTGCATTATATGTTAAAAACTTTTTGTACGAGCCGCCATCAATGGTATAAAAGGCTTGCTGCACGTTGGCTATCACCTCGGCCGTAAACTTAAAATTGGCTACGCAGAACCTAATGTATTTACTAAGCAGATATGCCCTAAACTGCTCTAAATTTAACAGGCCCTCGCGTTTTAGGATCTGCAGGATCTGCAGTTCCTCCAGGTAGTTATTACCCGAGCGGTACATGCCGCTGCTTACGTCCTTATCATGATTGCGGAAATAATTCAGCACCCTGCCGGAGATGAATACATCACCCTGCCGGGCCATTTCTATATAAAACAGCCAATCGCCGCTGAGCTTAAACGTGGTAAACTCCGGCGACAGATTATTATAGCACTCCTTTTTAAATACAGCCATGCTGGCGTTCCAGATTGTACATTCGTTAACCAGGTAATTCAGGATATAATCGTCCCCTTTAACACACTCGCCCAGTTTATTGTGGGTTGATGTGCGCTGGATGATTTCGCCCCTCAACACGTAGGTTTGCGCATATGCAATTACGCTTGTTGGGTTTTCGCGGACACCGTTCATCAAAACTTCCAGTAAGGTGGTTTCACACCAGTCGTCGCTTTCGGCCATCCAGATGTATTTGCCTTGTGCCAGCTCGATGCCCTTTTTCCATTGCTTAAAGGTGGTACCACTGTTTACCTCGTTAAAAATAATGTGGCTGATCTTCGGGTGGCCACGGTATTCTTCAATAACTTCTTTACTGTTATCTACAGAACGATCATCCAAAATTATCAGTTCATAGTCCTGGTAAGTTTGCGCCAATACCGAATCTATCCGCTGCTTTAAATAAGGCGCATGATTATAATTTGGTATAATGACAGAAACCTCAGGCACCTTTTAAAATTTTAGCGGTTTGTTCTAAATATTGCGTGCCCCATTTAGCGTCGGGCTCCAGGTGATTACCTTCGGCCCATTCGTTCCAGGCATTAATGAATAGAAAGGTGTCCTTGCCCTTGTAATCATCAGCAATATGCTTTAACCAGCGGCCGTACTCCTGCGGTGTAGAATCAGTAAAGATCACCGCATTCTTGGTTCTCCGCGCCGAGTTATCCCAGCCAGGGGTAATACCCGGATAATGATTTGGCTTACTGCTGTTGCTTTCGGCCACCATTTTATCCACGTATTCTGGGTAGGAGAACACGCTGTTTATAAAATCGTAAGAGTTGCTGTTGCCCAGCTTGTTCTTTAGTTTGCTTTTGAACGAGAATTTGCGGTAAACCGGCAGGTTAAACATGCGCGGCTGAAAATCTACCGAGCAATCAAAGCCTGCGTTTTCCATCTCGTCGCCATTTACTTTAAAGGTTTTCATGTAGCCAATGTACAGCTCTACGCCCTGTTTTGCAGCTTCTGCACGCCAGGTGGCCAGCGTTTGCTTCATATCCGGAAACAACGACGGGCGGTAAATCACAAAAAATGGTTTGCCGTTTACTTTGATGTAGCGCTCGTCCCTAAAAAAGGTGCTCAATAAAAATTGAATATGCTCTACATCATCTTCCAGACTATGCTTTTGTTCCATCAGGATCTCCTGATCCTGGCCATCCCACCGGCGTGACCAGTTTTCGTTGGCCCAGCACAGCATAAATGGAAAATCTGGCTTTTTTGATTGCAGGATCGCATCAAGCGGTGTATCCATTAAACGTTTGCCATTAAACCAGTAATGGTAATAGCAAAAGCCGTGGATGCCGTACTGTTTAGCCATTTCGGCCTGGGCAATGCGGGCTTCCTCTAAACGGAGGTCGTAATAACCCAGGTCGGCAGGCAGGTGCGGCTGGTAGTGGCCCTCAAATAAAGGTTTTGCTTTGGCAACATTTGTCCACTCGGTAAAACCCTTACCCCACCACTCATCGTTTTCGGGGAAGGGATGAAACTGCGGAAGATGTATTGCAATTGCTTTCATAACTATATTATCCGGCAAGCGGGTTGCTGCCCCGTTTCTCGCCTCTAATGGTTCTAATTATACTTTTTTTACCAAGCGTAAGCTGTTCTATAATTTTATAATAGGCACCGCCCATAAAGCGCTTTTTAAACATGTATAACCTGTCTTCGGGGGTAAGGTAATCGCGGATAAATTCCTTAGCCGCCTTTTTATCTTCGCCCTCAGCAAGCAGATAATTTAAAATATCAAGGCCAGAGATGCGGTGCACCCTATCAATATTGCGCCATTGATCTAAAAAAGCCAGGCGTACCTCAGCTTTATTCTTTAATAATTTACTGGTTCCCATCCACCAGTAATAAAAATTGCCTAATGCATAGTTACTGCTACCTAAAGTAGCAGTAACTATTTGATTTTTTGACACATGCATAAGCTTATCCTGTTCAAATTCATTTATCAGATACGGCATAAGCGGAAATGAATTAACAATATTGCGATAAGCCTTTATCATATCTTTCTGAAAAAGCGCTGTTCTGAAAATATTGCAGGGTAAAAAACTGCTGAATTTAAAGTATGGATAGCCCTGTGCTACCAACTTGCGCGGGGTAGTGGTTACCCCGGCAAACCTTTCCCAATGCTCATCCGGGTGGGCCCCCACATGCAGCAGGTCAACCTCACCTTTTTCAATCACTTCAAGCACCTTATCAAAATGGCTGAGATCAATGACATCATCGTCGCAAAGCACCCATGTGTACTCGCCTTCGCTTAATTCTGCGGCACGCATCATATTGGCATCACCGCCAATATTTATTTTGTTAGATATTACCTTTAAGTTAGGCAGGTTACCGTAAAAACTTTCGGCCACTGCAACCGTGTCATCAGCAGAACAGTTATCAAATACCGTAATATGATAATTGCATAGCATCGATCCGCTTAAAACATCTAATACTTGTTTTAAGCAGCCCGACCTGTTGTATGTTATCACGGTGATTGCTAACTTCATTACGCAGCGTTTAAGCTAAAGATGTTGGTTAAAATGTACTTGTATAATGCCGGCATACATTACCGGCGAGTATCGGCATTTCATTATAAACCCAGAAGGGCTACGGTTTCCCAGGAGAGCTTAGGGCGAACAAGGCCTGCCCACTCCCCGGTATATTCTTTGCGCATTTCGCCTGTTTCTATCATAGTAAACGAAAGTACATTTTCGCTTACGGCCATATCAGAAGCATCCGGCGGCACTAAAAATGCGTTTAGCTTATAGTTTTTATCATTAAGCAAGCTTGCCGGAATCACACAAACAGACTTGTACCTCCCTTTTTGCAGTGCTTTACCATAATAATCATCGGTACCGGTATTAGCAGATGGTGCACTAAAGGTGGCAAAAATACAGGTATCCAAATTATCAAGCAGGTGAATGCTTGGCGTTATCGGGGTACCGTTTTCGTATACATCATATTCAACTTCTACCACTACATCCTCGTTAATGGCAAAATCTGTAGTGATACCTTTAGTGCGTGATATCAACCTTAAGGCATGAAAACCGGCTTTGGTAGATGCGCGTGTGATAATAATATCTTCACCCTTTACCTCACCTTCGTTATTTTCTCCCGTGCGGATGTATTTATCAATTACAACACCTGTATAATCCATAGTTTGCAATTGCCCGTGTTTCAGCAAAATTGATTTAGAACACAGGTTGCTGATAGCGGCCATATTATGGCTTACAAACAATACTGTGCGCCCTTCGCCTTTACTTACCTGGCTCATTTTACCGAGGCATTTTTTCTGAAACTCGGCATCACCTACGGCCAACACCTCATCTACAATAAGGATCTCACTTTCCAGGTGAGCAGCTACGGCAAACGCCAAGCGCACATACATCCCGCTGGAGTAACGTTTTACAGGCGTATCTATATAGCGTTCTACACCGGCAAAATCAACAATGGCATCAAAATGCTTTTTAATTTCGTGCTTGCGCATGCCCAAGATGGCGCCGTTCAAAAAGATGTTCTCGCGACCGGTAAGCTCTGGGTGAAAGCCGGTGCCTACTTCCAGTAAACTGGCTACACGGCCCTTTATTTTAACAGAACCGGCAGACGGCACGGTAACCCGGCTAAGTACTTTAAGCAGGGTACTTTTACCGGCGCCATTACGGCCTATGACGCCTACGGCATCGCCTTTGTTAATTTCAAAGTTGAGATCGCGCAGGCTCCATACCACATCGCTGGTGCCGGCTGTTGAGCGGTCGTTAGCTTCACCAATTTTAAGGAACGGATCTTCCTTGCCTCGCAGCAATGCCCATTTACGTTCAATATC
>Ga0247734_1000126_pt1 | contig 67259 bp, 64 predicted proteins | sample UWRJL103311B2_FD_180933 | JGI IMG/M metagenome (GOLD analysis project Ga0247734, IMG submission 180933) | Plant litter microbial communities from Arlington Agricultural Research Station in Wisconsin, United States - UWRJ-L103-311B-2 | ecosystem: Environmental > Terrestrial > Plant litter >... | reverse complement strand
TACAGCCAATATTAGCATGGAAAGCCTACGAATCTCCGTGTCTCCCACCGGCGCAGGCAACGAACGGTAGTGAGAATACTATACAGCCAAAATCCCAGCCATCTACGCCCATCATCTATACTAGCCCCTACGTTCTCCCTCCCCCAGACCCCATAGTTCAACGTCCTCGCCAGCCTCCCGTTGCCATCAACAGTGTTTACCAAAAGGATGACATACAAGGCCACTATAGACACTATCAACCCATCGCGAAAGCACAGAGAGCATTGCCACCGATCAACCACAACAACACCCGTCCTCAACCTTCGCAATCCAGCCCCAGGAGCGCTTTCAAACCCATCCACTCTCGCGAGAGAGACGCAACCGAGTCCCTCTCCCCCTCCATCCAACTCCTACAGCCGACCTACAGCCCTCCCGATCCCCATATCCCCGTCAATGTCATAATTCCGAAGCCTATGGCCCAGGCACTTACCCCACGGCCTATTTCACAGCCCTCAAACACATCACACGCAAATGATTCAGAGAAATCTCTGATTGATTTATTGCCGAGGAAGAAACAAAAGCAAATATATGGTATGATTGGGGGATTGCAAAGCGGGATCAGGAGTTGTCAACAGCAGGCTGATAACATGCAGCGGCAGCTAAATGCTCTGCAGGCGGCTTTAGGGGTTGATGCTGAAGATGGCGATCTTATAGGTGGAATTTGACATAGCATATCAATTTGAGCGGAACGGCGTTAATTGAGCGGAGCATTAAAAGACTGTTTGAAAAGTAATTGGACGGCGGTCCTTTCCTAAAGCTTAGGAGGGGTTGGAGCGTTGCTTGCAACTTTATACTAATACATGAATAATGGAATATTGAACACTACCCCGTGGTTACTCTGTTATGCTGGACTTTGTGACATGTTCTTAATGCCAATCTATCCGCTCTGCATTCTGTATTCAAATCAGATGGCATGTCTCTCACTCAAACAGCGCTTTTCTCATACCGGCCCAGTACTAGTAGTGCTAGCCAATGGGTGAAATAAATCCAATATCTTCACCTTCTCCTAGATTTTCGATCATGTAAGACTTGCTCTTGGATGACTAGAAATACTGTACTGTAGCTACTAAAGTTTTTACTCAGTCTATGTTTTTGACTTTGGCGTGTTGTTATCCTAGACGCACATGCTATACACCTTGTCATCGTTCCACCATGGAGCTAAAATGCCTTACATGTGCTGTCGGTTAGCTTTCTGAATAGTTTCTAGCGAAGCAAAATAATTGCAACTAATCTTATTACTTTCCAGAAGTCAAATGCACAGTCTCAACTTTATAGCATAGTGTTTACCATTTAGATGCAGGCGAAGCCAGAAAAGATATGACCTTGAGCAGCTCATGTAAGCTGAATGAACTAAAATATGATTGATATCTTAATAGCGGGCAAAGATTCTAGAGAAAATGTATAGCAATATTTTGTTTAGTCAACACTTCTTACTCTTTCTCTCTTTTCTATGTCTTGGATCTCAAGATGGCAGATGTGTTATGTCTCATCCCCAACCATCACTCCTGTTCCATTTAGAGTTTTTTTTGGCCCCCTTTGACCTGGTGTGAACCCTTTTCCCTCGACACTGTAGTCGGATGGCTTGCTAGCCAACTGTAAATCCAACAGCTTCCCTAACACTAGGTAGGTTTCCCTGCCCTACTCCGTGTGCTGTATTTTGAACATATTACTCTTGAAGCTTAGAAGCTCCGGTTCTTCTAAATGGTTAGTTAAGTACTGCCAGTGAAGATATGCCACTGACTGGGCGACCATACAAAACTCCTGTCTATCTTGACGGCTCGACTCAAGCACACCTCTTATCTTTCCAACTTATGACCCTGTCCCCTCCGGTAAGTTCGTTCAGAGTCCCGTGAGTAGCTGAGATGACACCACCCTTTTGGACGTCGGCTTCACCTATTAGGGACGTCCTTTTGCGGTATATACATGTGTATAAGACTTTAATATCAGGCAGCAAGCCTTTTGGGAAGAATGTAGCCACGATGTTATTCAACACAGGTTCGTTCCAAGGCTTCTACCGTGAGTTTTGAACCACTTAGCGTACATTCATCAATCGAGATATACTTGATTGTCCATGTCCTGGAACTGATTGGGCCGTAATAATGTTGGTATTTCGCCGGAGAAAATGGTCTGTTGGATTCTTTATTAGCAACTCAATATTCCCAGCCCCCGCCACCAACAAAGTCAATGTAGGACTCTCCCAATATCTCGCTATCTCACTCACCTGTCTCGGAGCATACACCAATAACACTCTGGCCCCAACTCCTCCCCAGTCTTGAAGATCACAGGTCAATTGCTGGAATCCGATGCGCGCGGTTTGTGATTCGCCAGCCTTGTATTCAGGGCAGTGCATTCTCCTTGCATCCCAGGCACCCAGGAATCAATGAATGCGCAGCTGAATCACCCCTCAACACCACTCACACCACATCATCCTGGATCTCGGTATTCAATCGCTGGAATCTTTCCTGATGAGTATCATCACCTCGGCTTAAGCTGCTTCTCTCTGCTAAACGAGGTCACAACACTTCTCGGCCATAAACTATCGACGAATGAGGAGGCCAAATTGGCCCTGTAGTGGTTTATAGGGCTGATGTTATAAGGCGTTCGGCTGAAGGGCTGAGACATTCTCATCCAAACTCCGTCACCATCCGGCACATTTTGGATGTAAAATCTATGGCGATGATGATGATGGTCAAGCCAACCGCTTGGAGACTGGCATACGGCGGCATGGTGTGCCTGAAAAGAAGCCTCGAGCTGATGGAGGGCCATACATAAGGAAAACTTCCACCCCATTCATTCCTTAGGTTACTTGCTCGCTTGCTTCTTAATTGGATTATATAATTCAACTACACTGTCTTGGCTTTTTGAACAATAAGTACTCTTGCATTTTGCACTAGGTCGTTCAAGATGCATTTTGGTGATTACATTTCAGGTTTTTTGGTGGCAGCCTCCTCGTTCACCCAGTCTATCTTCAGCAATCCCTCTCAACCACCATCTGAGCAGAATTGGCCAGGGAAAAAAGTTGACTACTATGCGCGCAATCTGAAAACCATCACCTCGATTTATAACTTAACCGTTTACCCAAGTAAGATTTACGAAACATTACACTTGCCCGTTCCCGTGCCCTCACCCCTATTTACTCTCGCTTACAAAACTATGTAAACAGATAATGTCCCAATCATAAATGGCACAAAAGCCGTGCCTCCGGGACTATTCGCACAAAACGCCAGTGGCCGCGTATCTCCACTCGGAAACTTCACTGGCTTCGAGGACTCCGTGGAATACTTCTTCGCACTAGCACTGGTACCCTCCGCCCCCTCCTTCGCTGTGTGGACCTCGGCCAAGATCGTATCCTTTGCCAGCGGCTGTGCTGAAGTCGCCTCGTCGGTCGTCTATCTCGAGACTCGTGTTTACAAACCGGGAACCCCGGATCATAACAAGTATCTAAGCACGTTGAAGCAGGTTGCCTTTTGGAGGTTTGACGATGAGGGTGCGGTGTTGAAATATGATGCATGGATTCCGAATCTTGGGGAGTGGGATTACCTGGCGTTGGGGCAGAAAAACATCAGCAACCCAGTGATGCAGGGCCAGATTATTGGCGGAGTTTGCCCCCTTGTGCAGCAAAGATGTCAAGGGAAGGACCAGCAGTATTCTAGGTAAGTCATTATTGTGACACTCTCTTAAGTGGTTGGGTTCGGAAGACGTAGCTAACAAGCAAAAGCATCAACGATTGTATGTCCTCATGGAGCGCAAAGCCCTTCGGTGACTATGCCGATGCATGGGGGGACAATGTGGTTTGTAGAACCATCCACGTTATGCTTGCGCTAATACGGCCTGACGTGCACTGCGCGCACGTTGGAGAAAATGGAGGCGGAAAGTGTGTTGACTGGCCGTACAATGAAGGCTATTTCGACGACGAGCTTTTATTTGGGGAGCCCAGTGGACAGACATTTATCTGCCCAAAGAAGAAAGATTGTCATAGGCCATGGGGTGTAGCAGAGGAGCAGGTCACTTTGGAGTTAGAATGATGTGCAATTAGTATATGGTTAGAGGTTTTGCGGCTCGCAAGAGCTTTGCTTTGTTTTCTCATGCAACTAGATGCAGTCGTAGCTTCTTAACAAGTTTCTTGTTTCCTTAGATCATGTAGTAGTTGCTTGAACTACCACAATCAGATTACTCTTTGATTTTGCTATAAAGGTTGCTCCCTCCTTACTCAATCACTTTTGTTATTGGTGGCTTACTTCTAGCTTGATTTCTTTTAGCCAAAGTCCCTTTCATGTAAATTCATGTCCACACTCTAGAAAGTATGATATTTGTACAAGTGCTATAGTTTAATAGCTAGCGGGTATCAAATTTCTTTTGATAAACAGCCTATCTGATTATCATCCGTCTATCTTTAAGCTCTGATATTTAGGAACAAATAAAACGTTTTCGCAATCTCAATAACCAGCCCAAATATGAACTTACTCACTTGTACTACCGTGTATGCATGTATTTTTGTAATTGGTTCCCTGATCTCTAATGAATTACTGCTATTACTGTTTCAACAGCTATAATGATGTTTTATGTAGATTAATAAGACGTTAATTGATTCGCGGGGGTGTATAGCAGTATTGCACACAAGATATTTTTATTGTAGAATTCTGTAGACTGTGTTTTTAATCAAATACTCAGATACATATGGATTAAGCAAGGTGTCGCAAAGCAAGCTGTGATATCTCATGCTGAACGCTGCAAAAAACCGCTTCATTTTTCGCACCTTAATCCCAAGATTCAATGCTCCAATCATCCACTTGATCTACCGAATCATGTATATCCCATAGCAGTTGCTATTGGCCAAAGGCACTTCGCCTACCAAGGCTTTGCTTCGACTCCCTCTGGCGGATGAGTCTCGACCTTCTTCTTGCTAACGTCAGACCAGGAAGTGCTCAACGCCGTGCCATTACTCTCCTGGTAGCTCTTCATCATCGCTCGTTTAGTATCATCATCCGCATCTTTGTAGAGCTTTTTGAAGAAAGAATTCATCTCATCACCATCTGCGTCTAAATCAGGCTCTCCATCAGCTAGATGATCCCAATTCTTTGGTCCGGACTTGCTTGATGTTGGGTACGCTGGTGGTTTGTCGCTCAAAGTGGAAGCAGCAGGAGCCTTAACTACTGCTTCAATCTCCTCGTCGCCCTCGAGGGCTGCCCACTTGACACCGGGAACGCTCTTCGTCAAAACAATCTCGATCTTGTGAGGTGTGACGCGGTAGGAGCTTGCAGACGTGTTGATTTTTTGGTATAGAGGCGCAAGCGTATAATCGTAAGTATCAGTCTCCGAAGTTGGGAAACGGACTTCAAGGTTCTTCTCTTCGATGATGACCTCGGTTCTATCTTTTGGGATACCCTTGGCGAAGATCGAGATGGTAACAGTGGTAGGAGATTGGAAGAATTCGGTGCGTATCTTCTCCTTTGCCGTAGTTTGTGCTTGGCCCACCGCCGCCGATGCCGCAGCAGCTGTTTGCTTTCCCTGGCTCTGTGATGCTGCGGTTTGATTTCCTTTACCGTCTTTTGCAATATCTTGGTTCACATCCTCATGTTTATCAGGGATCTCCTTTACCGTCTTCGCAATCGCCGCAGACGTTGGATCTTCCGCCTCTGCGATGTCATAATCGGCCTTTGTCTTCGCCATCCACATTGTAACACCCTTTTCCTTGTCATTCATCTTCGTCGCCCAGTTGAAGCATAATCGTGCGTCACCATATCGCTTCAGAGCGTGTAAAGATATACCTCTACGAAACTGCGCCGTTCCCATCAGATCCCGCTTCCCTCTAGCTCGTCCGGCAACCACTGCATTTTCTGCATCGATGAGAGCGAGATCGTGCTGTGAGAGACGTTGATAGGCGGTTGATCTTTGGATGAGCCATACAGGATTTGGATTATTGGGGTTGGTCTTGAGGGCGGCTGTGAGTTGGGTGACTGCTGTTGTGTAGTCTTTGGCGTTCATCGCCTTTTGGGCTAAAGCCGCGAGGTCTGCCATGGTTGAGCTGAATTGTCTAGCTTTGTGAGGTACCCTATGTGTGTTCGTGTGACATTTATATAATAGCTTTCCGTATTCAGTGATGGCAGGGTGCCTTTTCTTTGTTGTTCCGAAAACAGTGGTTCGATATAAACGCAGTGTTGTTGGTTGTTGTTCGGTGAGGGTGAGAGCTCCAGATGTTCAGCCTTGTAGCGGGGCGGGGCTCCAAGGCTGCTTACTCCACTTCCATGCATAATTTACTGTAGTCGCTTGTGAATGGATCAATTCAGCTAAAGGGTGTTCGTATCCAAGTGCTGTGTAGGAGTAGAAAATTTTAAAGTGTGGCCAACGCTTTAAGCGAAGAATTCCATTTTACACACTATTTTATTGCCTATCTGCACACCATCTGCCCAGCCCGACCCGAAACTGACCCCTTGCGCCGATATATATGTCAAGAATCTTGACAACAGAGTTTGTAGAAACCAACCTAACCATAATCGAATCAGCCGCTCCAGCTTGATAACAGCACTATTTAATCTACCAGATGAAGTCCGTGATCTTTTCATGGAGAAGGGCTTTGTGAAGATATATAGTGCTGAGTGCGAATACCCTTCGTTGAAGCCGAAATCTCAATGGTAGGATGAGGCGAGCCACTCATCTGGAAAGAAGACGGTCTATCATGGCAATGAAGCAAAATCAAGCCGAATAGTTCCTGTGAGCCTGAAATATTCCGAATCTACTAAATCTTACTGGAACCAATGAATGAATCAGCACTAACTACAACTGTGAGACCATTTGTGGCGGGTGGCTCTATGATCCATTATAGAACGAGAGCACCTATGTAAATGAGCGTCGAGGCCACGAAAAGACGTTTAAGTAATAGGAGATAACTAAAAAATAGTATGGAAGTGCGAACATTCCTTTCCAATCTACTTTGGAGGGTTGGAGCCGGATTCAAGGTTCCTCTTGACGCCTTGGTTTGCGGAGGAGGGCTTTGAGCTCTTGGATTCGGATCCTGAAGTGTGCGGTCCGTATTTCGCGGAGTTATCAATGGGCTTCTCAATATATGATGGAGGGTCATTTTGTTGGTACTTGATACTTTCCATCAACTCTTTCATGTCTTCTTTTTGTTTGATTGGACCCGCCGCCGTGTTGTTCAAGATCACGCTTGCTTTCTTTTCGAAGTCTAAGCGCATCTCTTTGAGACGAGTCTTCTCGCCTATAAGCTTTGTTTTCTCTGCTTGACTACCATCAGCTATGGCTTCGTGAATCTGCACTGAAATGTCGTGGAACTGATTTTCGAGATGCGCCTTCACAGCACTGTTAATCTTTTGTGCCGTTTCGAGAGGCCTGACCCTAGTATCAAAAGTCTTTGGTGCCGAGGTGCTTTTTTCTCCATATGGTCTTGGGCTAACCAGATAATCCTCATCCCTTGCCGCCCTGTCAACAAAATCATTCATGCGGGAAGTTAGGAGCGACGGGTGAATCCGGTGATTAGGATCGATGACGAGAAGATCGCTCATTGTCAAATCAAGAACATCATGTATCATCTGAGAGCACCTTTCATTCAAGTGAAGTCTTTCAACCCACTGGATAACACTTGGTCGCACAATTGAATCCTCCCATCCACCGCCTGGAGATATAGAATTAACGGTGAAGAAGCAATCGTCATTCAGGGAGTCGTCTATGCTGGAGATCTCCGTTCGGAACTTTGCAAATTCATAGCCTTCATCTTCAGTCAAAAGCCACGTCATAAAGTCCAAATATAAACAACCAAGGCTCCATATGTCGCGGGATCTTTGATTGAACTGGAATGGGGGGTCGTAAGTATTGCGATGGCTTGCTTTCTCAAAGTTAACACCAAGTTGTAAAGTTCCATTTTTGTTCGAAATATGGGGCAACGATTGGAACCAAAGAATACTTTCTGGATTAAGGTTTCCACTCAGTCCACTGGTTAAATGATTTTTATCAATGCTTCTCTGCGAAAGCGAGTCATGTATAAGATGTAGTGCACTCGTTAATCCGGCGAGCTGTCTGAGTGACCACAAAAATATTTCTTTTCGGACCTCTGAAGAGGTTCTAGTTCGCCTCCCCCAATATTCACGCAAATTACAATCTGCGTAACGATACATGACATGACATTTCCCGTGGCGGTGGTATGTTGCTAACATTTGAAGGATATGTGGATGTCTTTTAGAGCAAATGAAGCGAAGAGTTGCTGCTAATCTTTCAGAGTCCTCTTTCTCCTGATGTAATCGCGTTTTAATTGCTATTAAGTGTTCGCGGCCCTTTTGATGATCAGTTGCCATTTCATTCCTTTGTATAGCACAGGATAACATACCTCTGGTCCTGTAGTCCAAAAGTTATGGTGCGCCGGATGGAGACGAACCGCAAATGCTTCACTGTGTTCGCTAACCCGTATAGCTAAGTCTTTCGCTCCGTCAAAGAAAATGAAAGGTAGAGCGGTTTCTGGAGGAAACACATAATGCTTCATATTCTCAAAAACAGGAACCGCTATCAGCCATTGATTCGCATAAAATGATTCCTGTTCAGCTTTATCCCAATCACCGAAGGTGGAAGCAACGTCTACATCTTTTCCCGGCAATGCCGAAGCCTGTGATTGGGTCAGAGGTAAATCATCGTCGGAATATCCATTATCAAGCAACGAAATGATAGCCCCACTCTTCTCAATACACACAAGAATTGAGAATAGCTGCTTTGCGAACGAGCATATCTTTGTAGCGTGTACAAATGCTTCTTCTTCTGTGTATATTTCTTCTGTATGCGCGCCTCCAAGTCCCAGAATAATATGGGTTACCCTATCAATTGTGATAACATCATCTAGTACGTTTTTGGAGATAAAAGGCACTCGGTGTTCATCAAGGCCACAGCTATAAACGAGTTGCTTGGAATTGAACAGCTCGTTTCGTATGCTGGGGATAGTCTCTACAAAGTCAAAAGATCGCTCCTCATTCGTTTCGTCACCATCGAGGTTTCTATCATCAATATCAAATACAGGATTTGCAGAGTCTCCAGATATGACACCTTTTTCGCAGTCGTCGCTCCCCAGAGACCGCGGAATAGCAAAGGTTGCTAGATCTTTCATATGTCTCCCGACATGATCTCGGAATACATGCCAATGTACAGTCAGGATCTTATCTCTTGGAATCTGTGGATTCAGTTGTCTCAACTTCTTTTCAAAATCATCACAGAAAGGGCAGTCACCCGCAGAAATTTCGTCTATAGGCCGTTTAGCATCATCAACTAGTATTGGAAGTTGCGACTGAACAAATTTATCTATATGTTCAGCCTGTAGATGGGCTTCTAACTTTGGTCCTGAGCTATATGAAGCTTTAGAGCAAAAGTTGCAAAGCCACTCTAGACGATGAAATTCTCGTTCATGACTAAACCAATCCCGGCACCGAGGAAATAGTTTTATTTCGCATTTTTCGAAGGTACAAACATAGGGCCGAAGATCTTCGAACACATGTTTCCTACATATATTTTAGTACTAAGAAGAAGAGGGCACTAGAACGTTCACCTCCAAACACGATCATTCCTATACTTCTGAGCTTGGTGACAGTAGGGGCACACGAATTCAATATTTCCCGTACGAACTTGGTCTAGGCCAACAATAGCAACTCTTCCACCCTCATTAGAGCCCACAGATGTTGCAAGTAATGATAGTGCGTCTTCTTCATCGGCTTCCTCCGTCTCATTACTCGTCAAATTGTTTGCTAGAGTCCCTTCGAAAAATGTGGTTGCTGTTGTAAAGTTTATAGTGCTTGGAGGATACGCTTCTACCATTGGATTGACTTCTGCAACTTCTTGAAGTGGTCCAGTCTCTGGAAATTGTAAATTTCTTTGGCTGAAGTCACTTTTTGGCTTCTCAACACCGGATAAAACACCAGCATGCTCCTGACAGTAACGAAGGTATTGTCTTCGCCATGTTATTGCTCTTCCTAATCGATCTACAAGCCAATCCTGGCCTTGGTTCTCCATTAAGCTCCTCAACTTTGGGAACTTATTTTCAACATGTTGTCTTTCATAGACTCCATATTGAGCTTCGAGATCTGGGTATTTGATGGATGCTCGTATGTACCTATCCCGAGGAGTAGTCTTCCGGATATTAGAGGAAGCCCTGAATAAGTTGGTGTTAATTTCGGTAATTAGTTTGAACAATTCTTGGATTTGGGACATATGTTGTGTGTTTATTGTTCCATATGAAGGTTCATTGATCTTGGCATCGTTAGACGGATGTTCAGATGAGTCTACATCTTCCAATTCGTAGAATTCATAGGATCCATTGTGACTATCTCCTAATAGTATCGAACGTGCTTGAAAAAATCAGTCACCATCTTCTATGTATTTATTTATTATGACTTTGGCTTGCCTTCCACCAATGTGTCCTCCATATCTTTCAGCAGTTCAACAACTTGGCCAGTTGTACGTGGAGCATTCTTCAACCTTGCCGTAAGTGATAAAGAAGAGTCGGCAGCTTGCGCAGCACCAATATTTTCCGCCCATATATTGAGGCGAATAAGCTCATTCCAAGCTGTAGCATGCGTAACTCCGAGCTCTGTTTCCTTCTCTGGAGATTTGTACAGGATACGACATAAGGCCCTGAGTAATTCCAAACAAGCATTCGTCCTGTCGCTAATCGAAGCCTTGTGTGTATTCAGCATTTGAATTACGAGCAATTTTAATATTGGGATCTACACCGTTCAAATTTTCTCAACAAATGAGGATGTCGTTGATTATCTGCAGTCAGGTTTCCTTAGCCTTCTCTTGTACAGTTGTTACCGTTGTGGCCTTAGGCACATATTATAGTAGTTAGCGCCCAATAGCTCGCCATCCATCCGCAAAGAAGAGAATGAACCTTAACTGTTGCCTGAGGCACTAGCTATTAGCCTCCAGCTGTCATGCCAACTAATAGGACCCCTTGTCAGTAATCCTCTGAATGGCTTCACATGTATCGGCTAGTACTGCATGACAGGCTAGGCTGATCATTGTTGAGGTGTCGAGAGAATGAAATGACGCCTTTTGAGGCTGCCGGTGCCATCTTAGTATCCTTTCAAAATAATCTCGATGCGCTTCAGCTTACGGAGCAGCAATCCCGTGGATTCCAAACACGTTTTGGTTTCCATACTGCGAAGTTCAACATAATTTTTAACCGGGATAACTTCAAGAACAACCTCGATCATTTGTTAGGACCTTTTATAGATGACGCTAACGAGCTCTCAAACCTCTATGAAGATCCAGAGGATGATAAATGGCATGCTTTGGGTTTGGATGCGTCAATTAAGCGCCAATTTTCAAAAAATTACGATAGCATTCAAAGTTTGTTAGAACTGATGTATGTTCTGCTCAAGGACATCTCCCATCTGTGGGGAGAATTTGAATTACCGATTAGCGGAAATGATAGCTTGTGGAAGAGCTCAGTAAGTTGCGTAGGCCCACATATATCGCCAGAATTCAATCTAACAGTATCCTGAATACTAGGCTCCTCAATGTCAGTCATACCTCCCCATTGATGATCCAACTCCGAATGCCTCCAATATCGAGATGTCAAATCCCGGAGCGCAGTCAAGAGCTCGCATAGATCCCCTTGTATCACCTAGGAGCCAGAAAATAAGAGCGGATCTTTTTAAGGAGTTTGAAAGATATAACGATATTTTGAAGGGATTGTTATCCGGATCCAACATATCGCAGGATGCATCAGTTTCGCAAACACACAGAAAAGTCGCAGGCCCAGCACTTCGAAAGCCTATCGTTTGCTTCTGGCAAAACGCAAAGAAGCTGTACGAATTTATAGACAAGTCATGGCAATGCAAATGCAAACCACATCACAACACAAATATCCTTTTACAACATCGTACTGACTCCGAAGTGGATTTTAACGTTCTTTTCTTTTGTAGTCCCCATGACATATATGACATTCACAATGATCAACGCTGGACATGGCTAGATATTATATTCAAGCCCACCAAAGAAGAACCGCTACCCAGAACTCCTCCACCAGAAATGCCAAAAAAAGAGGGTCTACAACGCATTCCAGAGACGGACAATAGGCTTTCTAGAAGAGTCAAAGGATTTCTGGGCAGTAAACTGAAATAGTTTGTTCAAATCAGTATTCTTTATTCAAACACCAAACAGCTGACATGAGATAGTCAAAAGGCTAACAAGTCGCATTCCTCATCACCACAACTCGCAGCATTAAAGCGACAGGTAGGGTTCTCTGATATGCAACGGCCCACAAATCACACCAATCCTGGAAATGCAAGCCTTTGTCAAACTTTTCGGGCGCTTTGTCTCGAATACTCCCGGGTTGAGTATTGTCTGAGTAATGACACCCCCTCGTACACATTGTCTCCGATGAGAAGAGTTGAGCTAGGTCGTGAAGATCAACTCAAGAGTAAAAAGTCACTCGAAAGCCTTCTCAGCTCCGGCAGTCTAAATCCTCGTGAATGTTGTTTTATTGCTCTGACTCTCGCATCATCTGTCTACCAGCTACATTCCAGCCCGTGGTTGCAAAGTCCTTGGGATAAGCGGAATATAATGTTTTTCTCCAGCTTCGCTGATTCGAGCCATGTTATCAAGAACAAACCATTCTTGTCTTGCAACTTTCTGGATGGAGAGGCGCGAAAACACACTTTTCCAAATGATCGTGGGGATTGCGTGATTGAAAGTCTTGGTATTGCACTTCTAGAACTTTGTTTTGGTCGGCCTTTAGAGACTTTTGCCACTTATCTGGAAAAACAAGGAGCGGTACCTTCACATTTCTTCAGTCGAGGAATTGCACGCACTCTTATTCCAGCCGCAGAGAATCAGATGGGCTCTGGATTTGCAGATAGTATACGCTGGTGCTTGGATTACCGCAAAGTAGATGCAAATGATAATAACTGGAGAAGGGAGCTCTTCTACAATGTGGTCTCGCCACTTCATATCATTTATGAGAATATGCCTAGTCTCATGGAAGGCTTTGTAAGCAGAGAAATAACTCATAATGGTGATATAGTGGTAGGGGGAGTGGGGATGTACGGAAGTCCTCATTTTCACGGGACAGTCAATTTAGGTATAGTTGACTTCAGCTACTTGCAAAAAGTCGTGAAACTAATGAGCTTTGGAATGCAGGTGGTAACCATACACATGTCCAACCTTCTGGAGGTAGTTCGATGGAACAATAAATTCATTTGACAGTGGATTTTAGGTGACAACTACCTTCAACCTGCTACTATATCCACTAATCACTACCCTTGTTTATCATGGTAGGTGGTATGAGTGCCACCAAAATTCGTTGTTCCAGAATTCTCGAACTTTTGGTTTCCATAAATTGCAACGCCACCACCAGTGACATTTCCATGATGATTAACTATTGCTCCCCGAGAGCTCTGTGTAGACTCCTCTTCTGTCTCTCCATCTAGCCTGTTTGGTGTGAGGTTAGTGACCCATCTATGTAGCTCACCGAGCACACGTTTGTAGCCTTGACTGTCATCTCCTCCATATTTTGTCATTCCAGAATGATCATCATGAATGCCTATCGATTCATAGCTAGCTAATGTGGCAGACTGGTTTGGAACGACCTAATACCGTAAAATCTTCATGTTAACACCATCCCATTGTACCGTGGTAAGAGGGCAAAACCTACTTTTCCCAACCCAGGTAAAGGAAGTTCCTCGTAGAAACAAGTGATATCAATAGCATCCCCCCGTTGCTTGCGATATTCTAATAAGTTAGAAAAGCGCTTTTGGAGTTCATTTAGATGCGGCGCTTCGGCCTCGAGAGTCTGTATGATTTGCTTATTATTTTGCTTCACGTATCCAAGGAGCGAGGCAAGTATGGTGCCCCATGAAGCTAAAGATGAGCCTTGGTGAGGCGTTCCCAGAAACGCTATCGCTTTGGTTCTTTCAGCAACGTTTTTCAGGTGCATGCGCTCTGTCGTTTGAGCTTCAGAGGAATGAAGTAAAGCTGCTTTGCAAACTAGGCCACCCAAACTATGGACAACGAAGATTATCGCTTGCTTTAAATTGCCAAATCAGTTATCAAATAACAGGGTATGGTAGTGTGAATTTACAGTGTTATTATCCTTGCGCAGGCTAGCAATATCATTACAAAGTGTTTGCGCGTGTTCATCCAGGGTATTTGTTGAGACAACAGCAAGGGGAGTCTTTCTGATAACAGAAGCGTCATATCCCCAAACAGCAATTCGTACATTGTTGATGTCCTCTGAAAGAAGGTCACGAGGCCAGAAACATTCTAGCCTTCCCTTCTTTCGTGTCCAAGTGTTCTCACGGTCACCGGTTAAACCGTGAAGAAAAATGACGCTTTTTGAGTATTAGGAGTGTTACAAAAATAAGGATGGTGACAAACTCACTCCGCAATCGGCTCTGGCGGATCATGCACAATCTTGAAATTGTATCTACTGTTCTCGGAAACCAGGCCCCGGGGGGAGTTCCTGCGCATTTACTTAGCTCAAGAGATTGGAGTTTATAGTCGGAACTGCGGACACTACTTCAGACGATTCAACGTCGGCAGAACTGGCGTTTTGAACTGCAGTACTCGTGGAACTGGGCTGATCAGCGACACCAAGCTCTTCTGGCTTTCTTCTAATGAGCCGCGCGACTTTCTTCTTAAGGCTGTCCATGGCTCCAAAGATGCTCAGATGAAATGTGTTGAAATGAGGCGGCGATCGGAATCGATGGAAATTGGCACCTGACGATGGTTTGTACCACTTGGCCGCTCCTTCTTGAAAGAGCCGCAATAGTAACGTTACATGCCACCAGAAGGGCATGGCTTAAGTTTTGGCTGGAAAGTAGATGCCTTGATATCGAAACCGTAATAATGTCAGTACCGTATTAAAGAGTTCTAGTCCTTATTACGCGATTTAACTGATAATCATCCGAGCAGCCTGCAACTTATCTAATAAATAGATTCTGAAAGCCGGAACCAGAAACCATCTTCAGCGTCACTATGGAGCAGCCTGGACTAATATGAGGAGCAAGAGCGAGAAGGTTTTATAATTTGATAAACATAGTATTAAAGCTAAGATAACTATGGTCTTAAAGATACCAAAGTTTTACATGTCGAGCAATTGGAAAAACTTATAGTTTCTTCTGAAGAGCTCTCCAACAGAGGTAGATATACAGATAGTGAAAGACGTATCATTGACTTGTCACTGAATAAGAAAAGTTCAGACTACGTATACGGCATCACAGGCTATTGCACCAGGGGTCTTTAGAGACTAGAAGAACCAACAAAGTCAGCATACATATATACATCCATGCGCCTTTGAAACGCCAAAAAGATCCCATTTTGCATTTCCTTCATCTTTCACATGCTTGGTATACATATCTATATAGTACAGCAAATATTTCACATCAGAAGCAAAGACACATCGAGTTCATATCACATCAGTGATGCATTAAACAATCTAACTTATCTACTACATACAAAAGAGAAATCTTATGACCTAGCCAGCCTATCCTTTAGGACATATGCTCGATAGCAATAGCCATAGCGCAAGGAAACGTCCATATCACCCGTAGCTGCTACACATACACCCCAAGAGCCAAAACGCCACGCTAAAAATATATATATCTCTCGCTCACCCATCCACCCGAGGTATTTTTCCGACTTCCCAAAAACTCCCCTTGCTTTCTTTTCCTTTTTAATACATAATATATTGATCATCTTTCCCATGACCACCAAACACCGCTTAACAAAGTACCCCAAGCACAAGCTCAAAGCACCCGCCTGGAGCTTACAAATATGGCATCCAAAGCACCTCCGTCTGGCTCAAATTCACCGGATTAACACTTTTAGCAATCAAATCAATAACCGTCTGATTAGCTGGCAAAGTCCCTTCAGGCACCCTTGCCAGACTCAATGTCCTTTTGACAATCAGTTCTGAATTCACGCCCACGCTTTCCCTTAGTCCTTGTTCCGCCATTTGCGTTCTATGCTGGCTTGTGAACCAGAAAATCATTTCATCGCGCACAAACAAGCTGAGTTGTTGTTCAAGCTCGAATTCTGGCTCGGTGAGACAGCGTGCGATGGCCATGATGGCACAGGAGTAGATCCCTTCAGTAGCAAGGGGACCCATAAGGGTTTGTAGGTTGGGGGTCAGGCGGAAGGGAACAGGTTCGGGGTTGTGGAAGAAGGCCTTGCCGGCGGCCATACAAGACATGAGTTCAGAGCCCCAGATGTTGCCTGTGTTGCGCGATATGGATAACTTGTGTGGATACCGGTTGTGCATGTGCAGGATGTATGTCATGAATGTGAGTGCTGCGAACTGGTAGGAGAATTGACGTCTAAAGAGCCAGAACTCGGCAAAAGATGGGTATATCTGGGTGAAGTAGTCTAGGACCAATTCGTGGTTGACCCATTTCTCTTGGATAGCAGTGTAAATCTCGAGCCGGGCGGCGATTGATTGATCGGCAGATTTCTAGTGAGAGTTAGTATTTGCCATCATAGCCCAAGTGGAGTTAGGAATTACCTTTGACTCAGCTAGAGCTCGTAGCTTCTCCATGGTGAACAAAACCGGATCATCCTTCGACATTCCACTCTTTCTGCAATGATCCTCATAGATACCCTGAAGAGTGATATAGGTAGCATCATCTTGAACCATGCGAATATGTGGAGCGAGAGGAATCATCAACGGGAGATGGAAATTGAGATTTCGTCGTCGACTCTCTTTTCGTTTGCTCAGGCTACCATTGAAGTGCCTAAATAATTGCAGGATTCGCTCTTCGCGGCGACAGTTGCGTGCAGCAGGATGTTGAATAGCGAATGGATGAACACTACCATCGTGACCGCGGATCTTAAGTCTGCGATGGCAAACTCCAATACCGCGAACCAGCTCCACATTCGGCAAGAATCGCTCGATGCGGACGAAGTCTTGGTTCTTGTCTTTGTGTTGTAGGTATTGACCTGGAACCTCAACCTCATCGAACTTCTGAAATTTGAACTCGCTCAGATGTTGACTGTAATTCTCGAGATGCGAGAAGTTCCGACGACGATCAAGCTTCTCTTCAAACTTATCGCGCCACTTACGAAGCTTGTGGATATACTCGTTCATGGTTGGCTTCTTCTCCACAAAGTCAGCATCAAACTGCTTCCGGATGTGGTTGGGGAGAATGGTCTCAGCGAATCTGGTAATGTTCGCTTCGGTAGCCGCAGGTAATTTGACGTCCAGAGCATAGGAGTTTGGCATCCGACCAACATAGTTCAAGGCATCATTGAGAAGAGCGGTGATGAGACGATAAGCATCCTCATCAGGTGGACACTTGAAGTACTTTTGTATTTGATCGACCATTGATTCCATGGAAAGTGCCAAGAGAGGAAATGCGGTCTTCAGAACAGCCAGGATTTCCTCGGTGTGTTCCCAAGGTGGCTTCTTAGTAGGTGTTTGATTTGCAGCAACAACGGCTTGTTCACCATTTGCTCCATTGGCAGCTCCAGCTGTCGCACCGTTGGCTTCGGGCTGTTCGGTCTTAATTTCTGGATTAGCGGTTCCAGGTCGAGATCCCGAAGTCGTTCCGTTAGGAGTTTCTTGACGTTGCAGAGTTGGCGAACCATTTGGCTTGGGAGTGGAGCCTGTCGTAGCACTTTGAGAATTGCGTGCCTTCGCCTTACGCTCTCTTTCCTCTTTTGCCTCCTGAGACTTCTTGATAGCAAGCATATCCTCCCGGTTAGTTCTCAACTGGAAGTAAAGTGCCTGTGGATATGACTTTGCAATGCGTGCAAGAATCATGTGTGCCTTAGAAGCCTCTTTATGGCCAAGGCCAGTGAGAAGCTGAGGAATGAAAGTAATCCAATACCACACAGGAGTTTCTCCCTTGTACTCATCGAATTGTGCATTGAGTGTTCCCTCACTATCATCAAGACTTAGAAGCCAAAGAATGCGTGTAAGAAGCTTTCGAGATTTAGCGCTCTTGTAAAGACCAGCGGCTTCGAGATAACAGCTGAGTGCATTCTTTGCATAGCCGTAATTGCTGGGGTTCTCTTTAAAGAGACGATCGTTGTAGTATCCCCATTCGGCCCATGCCTTAGGAAGCTTGATATCGAAAAATAATGCCATACCATACGCCTCAGCTGCCTCGTCACGCTGTGATAATTTCTCCAAAAACATACCCTTCAAGGTATAGAATTCCGCTTTCTGATTTGGACCAAAGTAGTTGAGGTTGGTGTTGTTAATGACGTCCAATCCATTACTTAGCTCACTAGGGTTGGCATAATGGCACTTCGCTTGCTCTCTGAGCTTCAAGAAGGCCTCTTGGATTTCAATGTTGGGCAGGGTATAGATTCTGCTAAGTTGACTGATGCACACTTCGGGAAGCTGGTGCTTGCGAGCGACATGGGCGAAGCGATTGATAATCCAAGCGGTTTCATGGTAACCGCGGTAGGCAAAAGAAGCTCCATTGGCATTTTGAGCCCCTTGCTGTGGTATTAGTTGGAGATAGGTTGTGTTGATGAGATTGAAGATGTGTTGTCTCCAAGTGACTAGGTCTTGCCAGGCACTAATGTCATCCCAAAGATTAGGTAGTCGATCACGCCACGTACCAAGAAGCAACTTCAGCTCACCAGACTTGGTGTCCAAGTTCCCTTGATTGGTTTGCGCCAAACTGTTGCAAATGACGCTCGCATCGTGCAGTTCAACAAGCTGTTGGAAGTTCTGCAAAAGCGGAATATGCGAATTGGTGATACGCTTTGGAAGCTGATGCCATTTGCGGATGGAGAGTTGAATAGCATCGTCGCAGACCTTGTTAAACTCTGGTTGTGTCTCGGTCTTAGCATGCAGCTTAAGCAACGACATGAAGGCTTGGAAAAAGATTCGACGAGGGGTTGGGGCATCCATTACACCCTTGATGATGTGGTCAAGTTGATCACGGTGCTCGATGACAGTCCACATCTCTGGATTCTTCCATGCGCACTCTAGAAGGAGATCTTGGAAGTTCTCATGCTTGGCGAATTCTTGAAGAATATCCCATTGCTGAAGCTTTTGAGCACACAGCACCCAATGATCTTCCCATAGCATATATTCGCCTTGGGAGAATGGAATCGCACCAGTACGTGCCTTAATCTGGGCCTGCTCGTACATTTTTTGTGCCATATCCCACATACCATTCTGTTCATATGACAGCGCAGCATTGGTCTCAACAAATTGGCAACGACGACGCCAGGTACCATAGAACAGATCATCCTCCTGGAGATTGGCATAAAGCTCAACAAGAGCGTCAAGCGTACTCTCGCGCACAAGGGCACTGTCCATCTCTGGTCTGATGGCGGCTTTTTCGAGCTGGACGAGTGCTGTGTACCAAGCATCATATGTCTTTGCCTCGAATTTGAGCACATGTGGTGGGATCTTGCAAGCTGGCCATGCCTTAGCTGCACCATCGAGAAGTGATTGAACGACGTTTGGTCTCTTGTCAACCTGTCGTGAGTGGTAGTCCTTTGTTAGAAGAGCAACCATTCCTCTCTCTAGTTCCGCTCTTTCGTCTCTCAATGTGGCAGACCAGTAAAGCGGGAACAATGCTACCCATATCTCATGAGCTACATTTGGATCCAGATGCTGCAGTTGGCTAAGCGGCTCGATAATATCGCGGACTTTCAGATCCCCCACTTCCGCAACGAATCGTTTCTCAGCGGCAATGAGACTATCAAATTTGGGGTCTGCTGGAAGGGCAGGTGTTCGAGTATCTTTAGAATAGTGCTCAAACATCATAGACGCAGGCATCATTTTGATATCCTCAGCATGAAGCTGAAGCGATGCAGCCATATCAACAGCGCCAAACAGGAGTTGCGAAGCCTGAGCCAGCCAAAACGAATCAGCAAGTTGATCCCATTTCTGCTCAGTAATCACATAACTCAATCGAGCACTCGCAGTTTTCGACTGACTCTTGTCAAAGATAGCCATAAAGCGATTCCGCATGTCAACGTCTTGAGCCCTTGTCCCGATCAAGAATGCATGTTCCATACGAACAGTCAACTCAGTTCTCGTGACCTTAGGATCCTCATACATGCGAATAACCAGCTCTAAGAATTTCTGCAACATGGTTTCTTGATCGGAAGGTCGGAATTCGAAATTGAGCATCTTGTGCAAAACTGCAGTTTTCTCCTTCAATGTTGGCCATGAGCCGTCGGAATTGAAGATCCAATTCTCGACAATGTCAAGGATCTTGAGACACAGAAGGTGGCTTTGGGATTTTTCTACCACGGTGGCGAGGACACTAAGGAATGGTCGCCGGCTATCACCTAGGACTTCCATTCGCATGCAGATTACATCGATTGCCTTGAGCATCAAGTTGGTCTGGATGCTGAGCTCGTAGTCATTCATAACACCTTGAGGTAGAGTCTCACCAAGTACGTTGGTAGAAATCTTCGGACCAGGATGTCCAGAGAGTGCAGTGTAATGTGCGACATGATCACGAGCTAATTTTCCGCTTAAAGCTTTGATGACTTGAGTAATATGCTGATCAATCTCAGAAGGTTTGCGTTGTGCCAAGGTCCATAATGTGTTAATGCCAGAAGTGTAATTACTCGCGGATAGAGTTTCGGTGACAATGTTAGTAAGGAAGGTAATCATCTCCGAAGTCGATGCTTCAGGTTCGCCATCGGCATCGGCATCTGCCATAGGTGTATCGTCAGGTATAGCATCAAGGATACGAGCAAGGAGTGGCTTCAACTGGCGATCATCATCTATTATCTTGTCTGCAACATGTAAACAGTCATGGATTTCTGAATTGTCGGACTTCAAAGACTTTTCAAGAATGTGCTGAAGGGTAGGCATGTTATTGACAATCCAGTCATCCGACTTCATGTTAACAATGATCCGCACGATCTGGAGAGTGTTAATCATGTTGGTAATGAACTTCTCATCAGGCTTGTCCTTGTCGGAATGTTCGCTAGCGAGAGCGTTGGCAGTTCGCTCACTCGCTAGTACGGTCTCTGTCACGTTAGAGAAGAGATCGATATCTAAATCGCCCCAGTATTGTGGTTGAAGGAGTTTGTAGAGAAGTGCCATAGCTTTTTTGCACATCTCTACTGACGGAGGAGGCGCTATAGCACCTTGAGGAGTCGTCTCAAAAAACTTAGCTTTCGCAGAAGGGAGTGGGCAGCGCTCCGTCAACGACGCAATGAACTCCACAAGATACTTGATCATCTTGGCTCTCATTGGTGCTGGAATCTGAAATTCAGGCTTGTCTACAGCGGCGACTGACTTTGACGCGACTGGAGATACTGCCTCCCCTAACGCATCAAGCTTACGCTTTTTCGCATTTGGCGATTCTGAAAATGCTCGGTTTGGTGCGACATCCTTACCTTCGACACGCTTCTGTTCCCAATGCCAGATCAAAGTCATAAGATGTAGAACAAGCTTCTTGCTCTCATTTGAAGGGTTGGGTGGCTGAGCAATTTTCCTCAGATTTTGAATAATGACACCCGCAAACTTATCACGAGAGTCGTAAAACAAATCAGGGTGTTTAACGAGGAAGTTGAAGATGCTTGTCATTTGTTGAACATTCTGGCCTTCCTCAGCGAGAAGGCGACGAGGTGCAGCTGCCCATACAGGGTTTCGATCTCCATGAGTAGCAATGCAGCGCTTGGGGAGCACTGGTGCAATGAGTTCCAAAGCCTGGGTTACAAGTGCTCGTCCTTCATTTTGACTTGCCTTGAGCGTAGTGTAGTAGACTTGTTGGACGATCTTGGCTGGGGTCTCGTAATGTGCAATGAAGTATCCAATTACAACATAAGCAGCATGCTTGTTGATTACATCTTCGAGGCGAATATATGTCCAGGCGAACTTGATGATGTCTTTTCTGACATCTTGCAGGTTGGAGTCGTAGTACTTGACCAACATGGCAGATAATTGAAGTACCTCCATCCGTGTGTGATCAATTCCAGGCTGAGTAACATCATCATTTTGGTCAACAATGTTCACCTTCCAGATCTTGGTATGAATAGACTCAATGACTGTTTTATCAATAAGACGTGTAGTCTTAGATGAAGGATCAGCCTGTCTGGATATGCGCATAACATCCATAGCAACAATAGGGTTGACCAAGTAATGTAACAAGAAAGCCTTAGTCCTTTGAGACGCGGCTCTGCTTGCATAAGTTTCCAAACTGCGCAATAGCACAGTTCTCCAGAGGTCAACGGAAGTGTTGCAGATGATATGCTTATAGATGTAAGATATCAAAGTTTGGCTGAATTTAAAGTCTTCGGCGGTAACTGATTTGACTAAGTCAAAGAGACTGTCTAAATCATCAGGGTATCGTTCGAGGACCTTGGTAAATATGACCATAAGCTGCTCACCAGCTTGCTCAGCAGCGAGACGGAGTGTTGGTGGAAGAGAGTTGTTGCGGAGGTGCTGTTCCAGATTCTTCCCGACAGCCTTGAACCATCTTAGATGCTCCTTGTTCTCCATCCATTTATTTTCTTCCTCATCCCCTGCCAAGCATATGGAATGCATGATATTGATTGAATTAACAACAGCTGCATAGCGCGAATCCTTGTCCGGGTCACCCATATTACCACATGTCTTGATTATTGACTCAACATTCTTTGAGACGATTTCTCGGAGAGGTTTGCTTTCTGGATCTTCCAAGACTTGGGCGAGGAATCGGCCATACTTTTGCTCTTCAATCTTGCCTAGAAGCAATAGCCAAACTTGATCTGGATACTTGTTCAGGTAATTGTAAAGAGGGGCACGGAATGGGCTGTGTCGAGTTCGGCGAAGCTTGTCCTCCAGATCGAGAACAGTGTCAATAAGTCTCTCTTTAAACTGTTCTGCAGCTGGCGGGAGGAGATGGAAGATGTTGAAAACAGCAGCGATGACTTTCATGCCTTCATTCTGCTCAATCAACGTAAACGACACTCGTTGAAGTGTGGCAGGTTCCGCGAGCACTCTGATATGATCTAGCAATCTAGCACCAATTTCAACCTTGAAGTAGGTGGTCAAAAGCTGTAGCAGTCGGGCCAGGCCATCCAAGCCATGGACGCTAAGTTTGCTGGGATCCTGTAGCTTTGCTAACACCGGACGCAGGCCATTCTGTAGGAGGTCCTTCGGCAACTTAGCTTGCTGAGCGAGGACGACTTTGAGGGCCTCATTTGCACCTTCGATGGTTTTCTTTGACTCTGAGTAGAGGCACTTGAAGAATACAGAGACAATGCGAATGCGCGTGGGACTTGCAGAACCCTTTTGAAACTCCTCAAAACCCATGGCTATAGTCAACATCTTGATACACGCAACTCGAAGACTGATGATCATCTCATGCGTACGCTGCTCTTGCGGCTTACCGGCTAAAGACTCATCGGGAGCATCGGCCAAGGCTAATGATTCCATAAGCAATCGAGTGAGAGGCTCATCAAAAACAACAAAATTGTTCTTCAGGCCCATATAAAATGTGATTGCATCAATGAAACCAATCTGCGTGGAAAAGGGCAAAGCTCTCAAGGGCTTGCCATAGATGGGTGCCAGGGTGCGCTCTCTAGTTGGAGCAAGTAGATCATAGACGTCTAGCTCGAGTTCCTTAGCAATGATATCCAAAGCACGCTTAGACGTTTCGCGAACGTGAGGATTCATATGAGGTATCTCCGTCGCAAATATGCTGCAAAGTGAAAATATCTTGGTCGGGCGCTGTGGAGGAGCGACAGGTTTTAAGTGGTCCTTTGAGAAGTTGGCTTTCTTTACACATCGGTGCAACAGCAGATCTAGAGTCTTTTGTGCGCCAGTCCGAGTGTTCACCGGTAGATCTGCAGGCATATCCTTGATGACAAACAAGAGAGCTCTGACAAAGTCAAGTTGTCTCTCGTTGACCCAAAGATCACCGAGGTCTATTTTGGTAACCAGTAGATTGATTCCAAGACTACCACCGGCCTTTGTAAACCACTCTTCCTCATAACAGCCATGGCAGAAAGTGTTACTCAAGTATGTGAAGAACGAGAGTCTGAAAATATGGGCTTCAGATCCGAAGATAATGGCGGTCGTATCGTAAACTTCTTGAATCGCGAACTGAGCAGCTTCACGGATAACAATCATATCGGAGGAAAGAGACTCAGCGATGGCATCGGCAAGGACTTTGGTATCGATACAAAGGGGTCCTTCCCCTGCCCTTACATCGAAAGGTTGGGTTCGCTTTCGCATTTCAATCAGTGATCTTCCAACTTCGAGGATAGTGATATGTCGACAAATGTTGACGATCAGAGCTTTGGCCTCAACAGCAAAATCGGGCAGTGTCATAGCATGCAGCCCAGCCTTGATGAGTTTTTTGAGTATGACATCTTGGCCCTCCTTCTTAACCATTGATCGCTCCCGGCAAGTACCTTCAAACGCAGTAAAGTCGGCATTGGATTTATTGGCGAGCAAGTCCTGAGCTTGCAAACGAACCATTTGTCCAAAGTTTTCTGGGAGACTGTCGACACCTAAACGAAGCTTCAGTTGAGTTTTGATCATATGCATAGCCTGCTTCTTATAATACGCATCTGACTTCTTCTGGGTCGGTGTGAGCTTAATCTTTAGATCAGGAAGCTCTTGCAGCTTAGAAAGGGCAAGTTCGATACCAATTTCAACAGGGAAAGATCTGTCCTTCTTCGAGCCAATGAGCTTTAGATCAAAGCTCGTGGAGTCGTCGGAATATTGCTTAAATGTGAGTTGAGGTGCATTGGTCATGAACTTCCGGTTTCGTCCACCCAGCTTTCCAAGAATTCTCATGGTTGTGTGTGAGTGGAAGTGGCTATATGGAGTGGGACGAAGATGGTCAAAGAGAGCGGTCATCAGTTCGTCGATGACAGGTGCCATGATAGGGTCCAGGTAATCAGCTGTGAGATTGTCCACACAGAGCTCCAGAGTTCGTAAGCCCTGGCCGACAAGTTCTGATCCAGCCCGTAATGCTACCACTAGTGGTCGCATCAGGTAGCTAAGATGAGGCAAGAGGTTACTTAGTCGGGCCGGGACAGTCAGGCACAACTCAACATATAAATCTCGATCAGCTGGCTTCCGAGCTGCCAAAAGAAGATTGTTCAGGACCTCGAGCATCATCTCCAGAAGCGGAAGGATCTGCTTGTAAAGATGTTCGAATTTACCACCTCCAATACTTCTGAAGAGTGATCTCAGGAGTAGGAAATAGTTCATTGGTTCCTCAGCAGTCGTTGAAAGTTCAATGGATTTGGTAACGATATCAAGAACATGGGGTAATAGAACTTGTTCATTAGTATTGGCGAAGAGCGTCACGGCCATAAACGCCAGTTTGAACAGCCGAAGCAGAATCGACGAAGTCTGTATATCCGATGAGCCGACCAACTCTATCCGGTCCATGAGAAACTTCAGCAGCATGCCAGCAAAACTCGGAGAAGTAGCTTCGCTAGCCAGGAAGAACTGCGGCACATGTAAAAGAGCAGTGTGTTCGTGGATCATCTTGTAAAGATTAGGGATTTCCTCGTGGAACACCTCATGGAAAGTTGCTGGGTCAATGCAATGGAAGACAGTAGCAAAGGTCTCTAGCAGCTCCTTCTCCTCTTTGCTACTCGAGACCATATAATGATTTGCTAGGTATTCCACAGGCGATGAATATTGTGATTGGCCCTCAATTGGATGCCCAATCTCGTAGTAGCGGAAGACATAGGCACCCTCACGGAAGAGCTTGATGATGACCCGGACTTCTTCAGCGGAAAATCCCCAGGTAACATCCATCCATTGTTGAGGTGCATTGGCGGCATCAACAGGCGAAGGTCCATTACAAGTTTTGAGTTGGAAAAACGTGTTCTTTAAACCATTCATGAGATTCTTGAACAAGAACTTGTTGTCTGCCACAGGATCCGCGCCTCTATCCCGGGGGTTCGATGTCTTAATCGGCATAGCAGTGAAGATGTCGATTTCATCCCAATCAGGCGGGCTCGATTTGTCGGCCAAATAATTATCCGGGGAGGCATCAATCGACTGTTGCTCGTAAAGCTTGGACAGCTTAACAGCATTTGGATACTGACGGTTCATAGCCGCGAACTTGTCACCTATAGCGTTCAAAATCATGATCAAATAATGTCGAGCATCTACCTTATTTGGCATCCTAGCAATGCACTCAGCCATATTTAAAAGGAGCTTCGCGCTCATCGTCTGGAAACTGGTGCCAGGGTAATTGTCTTGCAGGTTCTTGGTGTATACCTCAACGGTCTTGCGAATCTGGGCAGGTTCCAGTGCGTCACGGACATGATGGATCAGATCAGCAAGCATACTGTAGGCCAGGGGTCGCATTGTCTCATAAACCGTCAAGCCATCGCCAATCAAAGTCCGCTCATCTAGAAGCTCATCGATCTTCTTCAAGAATATCTTTCGAAAGTTGAAGTTGATGATATGCCGAATCGCAACCAACAGCTCCTTTCGAGCTGCCGATCTCTCTCGAGGACAATCCTTCAAAAGACGAACCACAATATCCGGAAGCGTAGGTAAGAAATCTGTAAGCTGCTGAGCATACACGCGGAGCAGGTAGGCCAAAAAGCTCATAGTCTTCACCTGCGCTGTGATGAATTCCCCAAACGCAGCTCTATCACGGATATTCGGGCTAACACCTGTATGAATTGTTCCTTTCGCCTCTGCATCTTTATGCGCTTGTTCCTGAGGTTTCGCCTGTAGCAAAAGGACCGATTTGATAAGCGGTACGAAAAGCTTCACGTTTGTGGAGACCGAGTTCCGGTAGACCTGGAAGATTGAAACCACAATGATAGGGCATTCTGCCAAGACCTTAAACGAAGCCATCCCTTTCAACAATGATTTCGTCTGCTGTTGTGGATCAGCCCCAAAATCTGATACCGACGCGACTGGCGATCCAGGTCTTGGAGAGTTCTGGAAAGCCTGTGAGTTTCCCGGCGTCGAAACTACGGCTCCATGAGCGCCGGGTTCCGGATTATCCAACTGATCACGAACAACCGACTCCATCTGATCAAACAGATCCTGTATGAGCGTGAGAAACGGCTGGACCTTCTCCGCGCAAACGGCCTGTTGATGGCGCATGATATCCATAATCGTCTTGACGCATATTGTCGCATTTTCCTCATTATCGATACGAACCAGACCGATTAGCAGATCGACAATTTCTTCAGCATAGGGTTGAAAGGGCTCAGGCGGATTCGTGGGAAGACGATGTAGGATTTCGAGGACACAATTTCGTAATTTCTGTAGGCCCTGATCAGTAACCATCCCATCCAAGTCCAGATCCACCTCCGAAGCAAAACAAAATAAAAGGGCACAAAATCCATACCTGTTCCGGCGAAGTGCTGATGAAAACCGGAGGCCCTTTTAAACAATTTATGAAAATAGGTATGAGTCGCTTCAAGAAGCCTGGGTATATGTTGCCGGTTACATAGTATTCGAGGTTGTCGCGCAGTTGAGTTGCAGCTTCTGCCTTACTTCTGACATCTACGGTGACGCGGGAAATGGGTTAGCCAGATAGCAATTTAGTGATTGGGTGGGAAAGGGCAGAGATGGTAGAAATTAAGCAAAGGAAGGTATACCAGAATCCGCAGAGCTCAACCGTTGCACAACAATATCTATCGTAGTTGCCGACATAGCTGCGACATTCAGCAACACACACTGCCTACACCAGAGGCACCCTCATCCAAGCTCGAATCCACAGAATTTCTAGTGATGATTGGCGGCTATGTATGTCGTTTTGTAAACCGAAAGCTCCGTCACCAGTTCGACGAGTTTCGACTTATTTGGCCTGTGTTGTAAAGCCTGTTGGTGTGGAACCGCTCACTCCTCGCACAAGCAAAGTATTAGAAAAGTTCGTAGGGGTATCAAAAAGGGTATGCGCTTTTCTCCTGCGGCTCAAGATTAAATTAATAGGCAGATAAGGAATCGATGTTAAGAGAAGAGAAAAGGATTGTAATGGTCGTGAGGTGGTGAGGAGAAGAGGAGTTGCGTTGTGGTGGGACAAGGCTCTGGTTCTACCTTCAATCACCAAAATGCGAGCTTTGGTGTTGAAAGTCGCGACTTGCGTGCTGGGGGAGACGATTGACCTTGACAAAATTTAGCGTGCCTGTTTAGGTTAGAGGGAAGCTAAATCACGTGAAGTCAGCCTTCCCCAGCATGCCAAATGATTGGATTAAGAGAGTTGCGGACCCGGATATGAGTGGGGCTGTAAAGCTTGGTATTAATGTTAGTCGGGGCGGGCCATGGTGGTGTGGGTCGGGTTGGTTGATTTTAACATCCCTTTATCATCAGACAAGTATATTGGTAGATATATACACCTACATGACGTTAATTGTTCTTTTATTGGTCTCTTCACTTTCTGAAAGCAAAATTCCTTTGTTGTAGAATTACTGACTCAATATTTGGTACCTTTTATCTACTTTTAAAAATGGACCAGTAGTGCAACAAGTGTAGTTTGAATTATGTTAATTGCATGTTATAGTTGATAAAGGTGGAGCTCTTTGGGTGGTGGAATTGTATAACCTTTAACCACCTAAAACACAGTACCAAGAAGTGGATACTACATAGTCGCTGGCAATATCTTTTTACACTATGTTCAGAAGTCTACGTCTGATTATAAACAATCTACCTGTCAAAGGTGGGTAGTCCCGTTAAAAAAAGGTTAACACTCACCTCTCCTCCAACTACCTACATACACATACAAAACTACATAAAGCCAACTCTGATATATGAAGCTCTTTTAACCACGAACACATGCAAAGTATCCAAAGTTATCGCTGACTGAATTATCAACGTCAACGGTTCTATCGTACCTAAGAAGAAGAATAATAACATAAATCCTGAAATCACAAACCGCCATGACTCAGCGCAACATCCAAGAACTGCTCGCTTCATACCCGCTACCACTGCCTCCATATATCGAGCTATACAAGCACTTCCATCTGCACCCGGAGCTTTCCAACCAGGAAAAGGCGACGTCGGAAACGTGCGCCGCACATCTAGCACGCCTGGGCGGCTTTGAGATACACACCTATATCGGCGGCTATGGTCTTGCAGGTGTGCTGCGCAATGGACCGGGCCCAACGATTCTCATCCGTGGAGAGATGGATGCGCTGCCGGTGCTCGAACAGACCGGTCTCTCGTATGCCAGCACCGTGACGGCAGCTGATCCTGCTGGAGTTAAACAGCCGGTCATGCATGCATGTGGTCACGACAGTCCGTTCTTTTAACCTTCCCTTACCTCCTCCAATCCCTCTTCCCAAGCCTCCTACTTATGATCACAGTCACTTCTGAAAGAAACACATACATTTACTATACTAACTCCTCAACCCCGGTAGTGCACATGACCTGTCTCCTAGCCGCGACCGAAGTTCTAGTAGGAATCCGCGCCTCGTGGAGTGGGACTTTAATCATCCTCTTCCAGCCAGCGGAAGAGCGCGGGACCGGAGCAGCCGCGATGGTATCGGACGGTCTATACGACCAGATCCCCGTGCCAGACTACGTGCTGGGACAACACCTGATGGCGCTGCGGGCGGGCAGCGTGGGGTCCAAGGCTGGCACGATCATGGCGGCGGCCGACAGCTTCCTGGTGACGCTGTTCGGCAGCGGCGGCCACGGGTCGATGCCGCACCGCACCATCGACCCGCTGATGATGGCCGCCAACCTGGTGGTGCGGCTGCAGAACATCGTCAGTCGCGAGATCGACCCCAACGACTTTGCCGTCCTGACCGTAGGCAAGCTGCACGCGGGCACCGCCGAGAACATCATTGCCGACACAGCGGAAATCGGCATCGATATCAGATCCGCGAAAAAGGCTACCCGGGAGAAGATCATCGCGGGAGTGCGCCGCATGGTGCATGCTGAGTTCATTGCGAGCGGAGCCACCAAAGAGCCCACCATCACCCAGACCAGAACGTTTCCCGAAACATTTAACGATGGACTGATGGCATCTCAGGTCGCGGTAGAGTTCGCCAAGCACTTCGGCGATCGATTCAACGTGGATATCCCAAGATCAAACGTGTCGGAAGACGTGTCGATCCTGGCAACATCTCAAGCAAAGCCCTGCCTCTTCTGGTTCTTTGGCGGTGTCGAGCAGAAGCTTTGGGATCAAAAGTCCGAAGAAGGAAGACTGATGGAAGACATCCCATCAAACCACTCAGCATATTTCGCGCCAGCGATAGCTCCTACCATGCAGACAGGAATCGACACCTTATGTATTGCAGCTCTAACATTTCTCACCAAAGATATGAGTAGCTAATATTGGCGAGAACCCTTATAACATGGGAACCGCCAGAAGTGTAACCTATATGAAATAAAAGTGTACTCTCAAACTTGGGTAGGGATACAAATACGAAAAATCAAAAAATAAATAAAGATATTGGACCGCCCCCCAAAAACCCCCCTTATTAAAGTGATAAAGTAACATAAGGTAGGTAGGCGGTAATAAATCCAAGGATCTAAGAAATCAGCTGATCGCTACCCCTTTTTCCTCTTACCCGTATGTGGGTGAGGTGGGGACGCGGAGGGATGTGGGTCTTGGTGCCTCAGGCCAAAATAAACATAATGCTCCTGTCCTAGCCTGGCATGGTTAGTTACTTAAATCTGTGGTGAGATTTTTGCTTAGTTGGTTATCAGTTATAAGTTTCAGTCACAAGCGTGAATAAAATAGAACCTTTCAAGGAAGATGTCCTTTGATACAAATAAAAAGTGAAAGCTAAAGATCTCTGTTTATACACGATTTTGGACTACCCCCCTGGCCAAATCCCTTTCCATTTCCCTCGCATCTCTCACCTATTTTCTCAATACATCCTTTTCCCTTTTCACATACATCCATCGCCCTCTCCTCCCCAATCCACTCGGTTTGACTTACACGTCCCGCAAGTCGCAATTCAGCATAGTGAAGGTGCTTAATTCAATGCAATGACTCCTCGATTATCCCCTCAGTTTCCATTGGTGATGATTCCCGTAGCCGGGCTGGTAGGGCCGGTTCCGCGTTTCCGTAGAGTGAGCGGGAATGGATACTCATCTGGGTCTTCCTCCTCACTGTATAATATTAGTATCATTATGAAACAAACCCAAGTGGAAAACTTACGGCAACTTCCAAGCAACATAATCCTCCGTGCTCAGTCCCTCTCTGCCCTCCTGTAAACTCGCAAAGTCTCCAGGGGTCATCATTCCACTGCGATCTCTAGGGGAACCAGGAACCGAGAACGGTCGTGAGATCTTCTGGTCAACACCTGGAATGAAATCAATCTCATCCTCACCATCGAAAGAATTTGGGTATGCTCTTCTCAAAGCTAACTGTCTAGCCTTGACATACTCCATACCCATACGCTTCCAGTCGAGCAAATCACTCAGACGTTCGGTACGGTTACGTTGGTTGATACGTTGACGACGGGACTTGCCGGCGAAATCGAACATGAATGATGTAAGCTGGTTGACCGAGTCATCGACACCCTTCATGCGACGATCAACAATGTAGATTCCGTAATCGGTAGAATTCTCAATCAGCTCTTCCATGTAGCAACCGAAACCTGAGAGATTGGTGGTGATACTTGGAACACCCATCACGGTACACTCAGCTGGGGTATATCCCCATGGCTCGTAGTAGGAAGAGAAAACACCGAGATGGGTACCACGGACAAACTCATCGTAGTCCATTGGCAAGACTGGATTGGCGGAGTTCAAGAATTCGGGGTGGAAGACGATCTTGACACGATCGGAGGGGTGGTTGAAGAGTTGCACACGACGGATTTGGTTGAGAATTGGATCCTCGGAATCGTTAATCATGTTGTGGGTGACAATCGGAGGAAGGCCGTTTCTCTTCATAGCAAACAACCGTCTGCGCAGCAAGATGCGGTCTTGACTGGTAATGAGATCCTTGTCATCTGGCAGAGCCTCTCCATCGTGCCACTTGATAGCACGCTCGAAAATCCGCTTTCCAACCCCACGCTCAATAATATCTACAGTATCCCGTAGGGATTTGATAACAGCCTGTCCCTTCAAAGCCTCGACTGTGAGAGAGTGCGTTTGCGCTGGCATAATGATGAAAGCAACAATTGTCATCTTAGATCCAGCCGCCTTCAGGCGGTGGTTCAACCGAGCCAAGGATTCTATAAACATATCAACACCTTTATTTCTGTACTCGTATCTACCAGCAGTGAAGAAGTAAAGGGTATTTTCGGGATCGAAATCGTTGTGCCCGTAGAAATGGCCTCGCACGAAATCGTGAATCTTCTCCTTTGCTTGCTGATGGAGATTTTGGAACTCGTGCATGGCCGAGAATTTGGTGACATTGAGACCGTTGGGCAGGACTCCGTCCGGCTTGCGCTTCAGGAGATGCTCACTTTCGTAGGCGGTGATATGGGAGACGGTTGTGAAAACATCGCAGGCGTGGGTTGCCGCGCGCTCAATGCAGTAGCGGTGGTAGATACCACGGTTTCCGGCCTCGGCATCCACATCAAAGTATTGTAGGTTATTGTAGAAATCGACCGATCCTGCGCAAAGGTATCGTCCGAGGAGGGTTGCGTGGGTAGTGAAGATGGTAGTCACATCAATGCGACGCTTTTTGCATAATGGGAGGGCTACCCCAGACAACCATTCGTGGAAGTGTGCAATGACAGCCTTTTCCTTCTCATGCGCGACATACTACCAAAATCATTAGCTTCAGCACAACAACAGAACCTAGATATAGCTTACCTCTCCCAAAAACCATGCAACAAGGTATCCAAAGACAATTGTCTCATTGGTCTCGGCATCTCCAATCGGGGAAGGGATTGCGGCCGTGTTCCATAAATCCGCCTTCCACTCGTCTAGGAACCGGTATGCAGTTTTGGTGTCGATCAGAAGCACGCGCGGAGCTCCCTCAATCAGCCAGCGACCGTACACCATCTCGATACCACGTTCTTCCATAGCAGCTATCGTCTTGGCAAGCTCGGGGTTTGTGGGGGTGAGAACTTCGACCTCAACCTCAGCCTGCAGTTTGTTAGCCTTTGTTTCGCAGTCAATTTTTGGGGGGTTGGGACACTCACAGATTGCCGGTTGAGAGGCCCGATCATGCAATAGCGATCTCCATATTCGGCGGTGGTGACGGGGGCTTTCGACTTGAGCACGGAATAGATACCACCAACTACAGCGAATTAGCCAATTTCCTGACCACACCACAATATAGGGGGATGCATACCTCGATTGGCAACCTCAGTCGCGATCTCGAAGAGGTAGTGGTTCCGAACATCTCTGTTGGGGTTGAATTCTCCCATTGTGATGTAATTCGTAAAACGGGTGCTTCTCTCAGCAGCGTAGGATGGAGGCGACTTGCAAGCAAGCTGGGCAGGATTCGAAAGCCGAACACCGCTGTAGCTGCAAGATGGGTTGTCTTATGGTTATTATGCCTTCTCTCGTTGTTCTCCCAGATGCGGTGGTAGAAGGAGGAGCTTCTGTTTTGGAGACCGATCAGCTTCCGGCGTCGGTGTTGGGGATCAGATGATGCTCTCAACGGGAACTTACAATAGCTTGTTATGGTTTCAAGACCCGCAAAAAAAGGGTGTCTTGTTAATGAATGAAGGAGATCCCCAGGGGTATGGCGGGGGAAGGATGAAGCTGGAGCTGTAGGTATATAACAGCAGCAGCAGGAGAATTGTATTGGGAGAAGTGGTGAGGTGTGAGGTGTGAGGAGAAAAGGTGGTAGGTAGTAGTAAAGTAGTGGTAGCAACAGGAGCTCTGTCTGGCGTTGTGGCAGTTGGGGCAGTCCAGGTTGCAAGGCAAGCTAGAGTGTGAGAGCGCTAGAGCGCCAGAGTGGGGCCAAACAAGACGGAGGTTGGGGGTTCGCTTAGCAAGGGATTGAGATTAAAATTGGCGGCGCCGATTGGCTGGATTCCCAAGTGTCAAGGCTGACCCCTGCGACATGACGTACTTCTGGGGGGAACACCTTCACATTAGTGACAGCTAGCACGAAAAGTACGTGAATGCGCCGACACCCACACTTGACCCTATCCAACCCAAGTCACAGCTAGGGGAAGCCACTCGGCACACCAGATGGCCAGGGAAAAGCAGCAAAACCGGTCACGCAGCAGGTAATAATGGCGAGCGATGCGGGGTTGCATACGGAGGGAAAGGAGGAGGTGGAGGGGTGGAGGGAGGACGGAGGAGGGGTTAGAAAGGATGGGGGAAGAGAAGAAATATATGGAGGTGGGACGGGACGGGGGAAACAGGTTATATACACCGATACATATATTACATTACACAGCAGGCAAGGCAGTATGGAGAAGAGAAGAGGCATGATAGAAGGATAAAAGGGTAGATAGAGGATAAAGGAGATATAGAGGATAAAGGATAGAATGGCGGAGAGGAAAGGGGGTTGGTTATAAAGTAGTGCATTTATTTCAATAGTAAGCTAGCTAGACAGTAAAATAAGAGAAATAAGAGGTAAAGAAAGTATCTAGCTAATAAGTATTTCCACAGTTTAGTATAGTGATTAAGCAGTTAAACAGGCCAGCAGTATATACATGTTATAGTAGTAGCAGTAGTATAACTAGTTATAGAGTAAGTGAGAATGGCAATAGTGGTAGTAGAAAGCAATATTCCAACAATAATAGACCATCATGGGAATAGAGTGAGAATGGCAATAGCGGTAGTATAAAGTAGTATACTTACATACAATAGACTATCCTGTCATGGGAACAGAGTGAGTAGTACAAAGTAGTATACTTACATACAATAGACTAACTATCCTATTATGGGAAGAGGGTGTAATGGCTATAGCGTCACATATAACACAATAGCAAATAGACAACTATAATAACGATAACGTCGCAACCAAAAAGTACTGTACTATACAATAGCAAAATCAAACCCAACTACAAACTACAAACTACAAACTACAACTACAACTACAACTACAACTACAACTTCAACGATCATATACTAACATCATATCATATTATATCATCACATTAAAAGTATAATAGGGGATCATCGTCCAAAATTACATAATAACACCACCACCCACCCGGGACAAGACATCGAAGGAAGTCAAGTAGTCAACTGACTGACTGACTACCTGACTACCTGACCACCACCACATACACTACCACAGGCACCACAGGCACCACCATACCTGACAGAAGCTTAAAACCATGTCATGATATCCTCTACTGGGCAAATGGGCAAATAGGTGTGTGGGTGTGGATACCTCGTTACTACCTACTGATGCGAATGGCTGCTACGACTACTGTACTTAAGTATTTAAGTACGAATGCTAATAAATAGCACGACTCTAATAAAGTATGGGGCTCTTCTCCTTTCTCCCCTTTACTGCATATGAAATCTGGGAACCCCGACGCGCAAAAAAAGCGTGGAGTAGAGCGGAGTGGAGCAAGCACAACAACTATGGGTATTGCATCGTGTCGTACCGTATCGTATCGTATCGTGTCATATCATATCGAGTTATTGTATAAACTTCAGTATAGTATCAGTATCAGTATCATCAGCATTAGCATTAGCAGTCCCCCATACCCCCGTAGCAACAGACCAAACAGACCGGAACAAAAATGTATATAAAAGGAAAAAACGATGCGAATAATAATAATAAATAATGGCGATTATGATGGCTATTGATTGCACTTCTCCTCATCCGGGCTAGCCGCTTGTCTCTTTTCTCCGCCATGGAAATGGAGAGACCGAGAAAAGAACGCCCGGGAGAAAGTGTGTCCACAAGTATTTGATCAATGAAATTTCAAACTAAAATCAATCAAAACCCACCCAAACGACCCTCGATTACGTTAGAGCCGCCGCCGCGCCACCAACCAACCCGTCCCATAGACAAGATCACATGGGCTGGACTGATCTAATGTAATGTAGTTAGTGTAAGAATAATAGGCCGGTTGGTTGGAACTTAGAAGAGAGATGGATGGGGTGGTATGGTACGATTAGTCTAGTTGTAGTAGTATAGTATAACAATAGTATAACAATAGTATAATAGTAGTATAATAGTAGTATAACAGTAGTGAGTAGTTGTTTTTGGTTTGGTACCTGAGTCTGTCCACTTTAGCTTTATTTCCTTGCTAGCGGGTTTCACGCCATTGGATCTACTCTACCTACAGTAGGGAAGGTATTAATCAATCATGTCAACATAGCCTAGCTGTTAAACCACAGATACACATGATGTTTTATATCTCCATACATATACATGTACATATATGCACATATTAATAATTCATAATTATTTCTGTCTGTCTGTCTGTCTGTTCTATCTAGATCCATACCACGTATTCTCGTATAATAATTAAATTAAATATCCCTCCCCACCCGAATCACTCACTAATTCACCACTCACTACACTACTTCCCAACCTCCCTCCCTCCCCCATTCCCTCATTCCCCATTTCCCTTCAAATCCTCAATCAAAACCCTCCAAAAAGCCAATCTATCGAAATTTACATTGCCCCCCTCAACAAATATATTTTTTCCGCATACATATTCAACCCTATTCCGCCCTAAAAATACTTTTCTCTCCCCCCTCCCCATGTAACCCTCGAACATCTCACCCGGGAAAAGCCCTTCATAGCCCGTCCAACGCCGCCGCTCCCCATGCATATATCTCGGCCAGGCCTTTTTTATTTTATTTTTTAATTAATTCTTCTCTCCCTGTCACTTCTTTTTTTCTCCTTTCATTTCTTCAACTCGCATTTCCGTTATCTCACCTTCTTTCATTCAAACCAGCCAAAAAGAAAACCCCCCCTCAAAATAAATCTGTGGGAAAATGAGACCACGGCGGGGCAAGGCTGGGGCTAATTAATAGCCCGTCCTTTTTTCAAAAGGGAACATATAAAACAATGGCTTGTCGAAACGTTTTGTTTAAAACGTACTGTATGACGTACAATAACATACTTGCGAAAAGAACGTGACCTTCCACGCCGCCCGCTGCTCTAGATATAGGAGTTGCTGCTCCTTGGGGAATAGGGAATAGGGAATAGGTAGGTGGGATTTGATTGAATTATTTTAACGATTCTTTTTGTCCCTGGAATTCTCCCAAGAGAATTTGATGGATATAAATAGGTTGAGAGGTATGAGTGAGGGCAAGGTGAGAGAGGAGGAGAGAAGTGATCTCCGAATCTTACCACATGGAGGGCAAGCGATATCAAATTGCGCAAACTTAGCTGGCACTATTTATTCCCTTTTGCTGTTTAGCTCGAGATGTCATCTACACACATATATATCTATATATATGCTTGGGATATCTACTTTCAGCACTCGGTCAAATCAAGTTTTTTATACCGACTCAGCTTCTTCAAGCTTCAAGCTTAGTAGCTCAACGTACGAAAAGTCTATTGAACTGTACGTATGGTTTAACTACGTAAAGCTACGTACCACCACTCTATTGATTGGTGGGTTCACGAAGGGGTATTTAATTTATCTCCAAATCCTTCAATGGGAGGGAGGAGGGGGGTTTCTCATAATTACAAATTACATTGTACTTGTACATTTCGAAAAAGAAAAAGAAAAAGAAAAAGAAACATAAAAATTGGAAGAAAAGGAAATCAGCGCACGTTATGAAAGTTTCCTCCCAAAAGACACGAACCCCCCAAGATCAACTTTCCCAATCCCACCAACCCGCATTTTCTGGGAGGCCGGGTTTTTGTTTGATCGTATATCTATCAATACTGTCTCTGCGGCCGCCTCGTCCCTCTCTCCATCCACATCTTCACACTTCCCAACAAAGCCTCCACCAGTTGTCGATACTCGCCATCATCATCCTCCCTCACCCCGTCCATCTCTCTATCCAGCAGCCCCGCATAGACACCGTCCATCACGCGCTCAACACCGCCTGTTGGTAGCCACGCACATAGCTCCGCCTGAGCAGTCGCTGCATCGGTACGAGATGCCACACCAGCAGTATGCTCCTGGCCATGCATCTGATCCTGATCCTGCATTTGCGGTTGGGTAGGGATGCTGGTGGATGGCGTCGTGGCGGTGGTGGTGGTGGTGGTGTTTGAGTGGAGAGACGACAATGCGAGAATCAGCGAAGAGGAAATCGAACAGCCGGAATTGGCCAGTGCCGTGGTGAGGCCATACATTGCTAAGAACCCCCCCAAAAAACATATGATTAGCATATCCTTCTCTACAAACTTTCTATAAATGTTTTAGTTTTTCCCCTTCTTCCCTTCAATTCTTCCCTTTTCTTTCTTCTTCTTCTTCTTCTTCTTCTTCCCGTTCTCACCTTTTCGATTTTGAACAGCGGGAGATTTGGGAGAGTGTTGAAAGGAGAGAACGCGAGAAATTTGATTATACATACCGCCATCTCTAATCTGCAGCTTGTGCAGGAAATCAACATAGGGATGCAGGACGGAGTCGAAAATCTCAAGCTGGAGAAAACAGAGCGTTAGTGGGAGAGGGTGAAAGAGGTGAAGGATTCGGAAGAGGGGGAGGGAGAGGGAAACATGCAATTTCAGCGGATGGAGAGAAGAAGATAGCGGTAGACGCGTCAGAAGGGGAGGGCGTTGGTTGCATTGCTGGATGCTGAGATGCTTGATGAGCTTCCATGGTGTATGTGTATGTGTATGTGTATGTGTATGTGTATGTGTATGTAAGTCAAGCCGTAAGTAGCAGAACAGCAAAGCCAGCTAGCTAGGTTTCCGTCGTTGAGATGAGAGAGAGGGTCAAGAGTAAGCCTGTGGGCAGAAGAAGGTTTGTTGGAAGAGCAAAAGGATGTGTGATAACGACTGGACTCCAGATATGGACTGCTGATATTCTGGAGAAACAAGCAGGACGAGGAAGGTCACAAGTCTCAGGCTATCAGTATGATTTGGTGCTCTGGGAAATTATGGAGATTGTAGCATCGTAGAAATATTGATGGGTAGCAAAAAGACTGGTGAGAATTCGTGGCTAGGTTAGCGCTTGTGAGAAACAAGGTCGCTCAATGAATGAATCAAAGCTGTTACGCCGGGCGTCCATAAGGTGAATACGAAACATTTTTTTTGGAATTGAATGCGGAACCAAATCTAGTACTTTAGGTTGTCAAGCCTGGAGGGAATTTGGCATTAGTACATCGTGGAGAAATAGTGAATCAATGGCAATAGAGCCTACAAAGACGACTTAAAGAATACACCGTGATATTGATTGATTGGGGGAAAATATATATATTATTCAAGGCTTTTGCAAACTCTAACGCCGGATTTCTATCTCATTCTGGCCAAACTGTTGCAACTGCAGTCATGATCGCATAGGTATAACTCTAGGAAGAACGGTTTTTCTTTGCGGGTGGTGCATCTTCATCGTCCTCAGATGGTGGTTCAACGAGCTCTGGCGCCTCCTCGTCATCGGACTCAAAATCCATATCTGACATGGCATCTTGTTCTTGTGCTTGTGCTGTATAACCAATTAGCGTTTTTGCACTATGACGTATCAGAGAGAGGGGGGCCTACTGAAATACTTGATAGCCCCAGGCCATAGATCCTCTGCAATCGCGACAGCAAGATCATCTCCATCAGGGAAAATCTCGAGACCCATCTCAAGATCCAGATCCTCCATCTCTTCATCCTCATCCTCGCCATGCGCATGCCCATCCGCATGATCATGATCACAGCACCCGTCAGATTTCTTTCCCGCTTTTCTATCTGCGACTGCTTTCTCTTCGGCCTTTGTTGCCTCAATACTCTCCTCTGCACTGATACGTCGTCCAATAAATCCAAACCATGCGAAGAAGCTTAAACCACCCATGCCGGTACCTTCAATCTTCTTCATCAATGATTTCTGTTCGGCTGTCAACTTCCCCGAGACCTTGCCGCTCTCCTGTTCCCACGACTTGACCACCAAATCCAGTAGGCCACCAGTGAGATCCCTGTCCTTCTTCCAGTCAATCTTCACAGGCTCGCTAACGAGTCCACTCCATCCATCCTTGGCTTTTCTGTACCAAAATTTCTTCTGGAGAACCTCATTGTTGAAGTACTCATTTGGGGAGAATGTGAATGAGATGGAAACCGAACGAGGATCGACGTCAAGCTCAAAGTGTGAGACAGATAAGGAGAGCAAAGACGAGAGTAGGAGTGCAGAATCAGAGGGTTGGATGTATTGGTCAATGTCGGGAGGAGCTTGTTCAAGCACCAATGGCCAGAAATTTGGGATTTGGGCGAGGGTTTTGGCGCGACGTTCGTAGAGGGGTGCACAAAGTTTTACTTGTTGACGGACTGTGAAACATAATTAGATCATGGGGTTTTATGCCAGGATTGGCTGGTGACGCAATTGAGGGGTCATACTGATTTCTGTCTCAACGGTATCGAAATCTCGCTCGAGATCCTCCAGGTCCTCGTAGGAGACTGGTGTTTCGTCTAATGCGGCGGCCATAACTGCGGCGTGTATAGAAGGTTCTCTTATATCAGTTGCTTTCGCAAAATGCACTGGCGCAAGTTCGTAGGCTTGAGTGTGATTGTAGAAGCGGTCAGGGACTTGGAGGGAAGGTCGTGTTGGGGAAGGTCGAATAGTAGAATGGTAGAGTGTCTTGTAGGAGGATCGAGTTGCGTATATATGTCTATTGAAAATATTTCAGCACTAAGGAATCCTGAAATATGGAAATGGTGGGGAGGGTTGAGAAAAAGATTTGATGGAGCTTGGACGAAGTTGCACTGTCAAGCTACAATTTTTTTAATGGCAGGGATTATTTGCAGCCCAAACCATCGGATCTAATCAGATAAGATAAGATCCCCGGACTTGGCATACATTTGCACAGACTAAGATTGAGCTAATATTCACCACCTACCTCAGCCACTACAGTAGTGTGTATATCTCACATAGTTTCGACGGCGTGCTATGTTTCAGGCTTTACAGAAACTAAATATTCAGAGTTATTAAGAAAGAATACTATACAAAGCTAGCAGAATCAGGTGGCAATCTCCGAACTCTTGGCCCACACATATTGTACCAAGGCAAAACAAAACTCTACTTTGGAAAGATTCCATCCTGAATAATCTGACAGGTGGTCAGCATAAGCTTCTCACACGGGTCAAGTACGTTGTTTTTGAAAACGGTTGGTATCCGAATCCATGGAGTAAAGTAGAGTAGAGCTCAAAGTATAGAACTCGTCAGGAACGGGTCTCACATGCGGCAACGGGGCAATCCACCTTTGAAAATTCTAGCCAGAAATTTCACCCAATCCCGCACCAGAACCTTTGTTAATCACATTTACTTCGGTAGTACCTCAATACCTCACAGTACCACATTTAAGTTTCCATAACTACCATTTCTTGGACATCTCGAAGATATAAAAATTCCTAATTTCGCCCCTCCTCGCTCGACTATTCTCCTAAAGCTTTGCTCCTAAAAAGTAATCGCCATTCCGGAACCACAAATACTCAAAAGATAGCCGAAATGACGTCCCAGTATCCTGAAGGCCGGGTCCTTATCATCATGACGGGTGGAACCATCTGCATGAAGACATCACCCGAAGGCCTGGTGCCAGCGAGAGGCTTCCTGGAGGCTGGCATGTCGCCCAGGCCGTCGTTTAATGATGGATCGAAGCAAGGTGAGAAAGAGTTATTTAATTATTTGTATCTTGGGAATATATAGGGATATATTCCCTGTGTTGTTATTTAGATCTTAATTTTATTACTCTTGCAAAAGCTAAGTTTTGGTTGAACCACGCTATTGGTCAGGGCCATTACAAGCAAGTATATTGTACTCAAGAAGGAGCGTCTACCATGAAGAGATGAAGGATGGCCAAAGTTGTTCCATCCTATTAATAATGATATTTTACACGTTTTTCTACATTCAGCAATGAGAGCATCTCCATGTATGAGGAGGAGGAATTAAGCTTCTACATTTTGTCAGATACTCAGTGGACGTAGCCATGAAGGAAACGCATGCGTTGGCAAGGACTTTGAATCTCAATAAGCTCCACTCACGTCTTCTATATCTTGAGTCTTTGTATACACTTTTCTTTGTTGTCACGAAATTCTAGATATTCTCATCCTGCTAATTCCTAAATTGACTTGACTAACGGGTTGAGCAGAAAACCTCCCCGTGATGACATCCGAGACCACCAAAGAATACCTTCCAAGTCTCCGCACACCACCAAGTACCTACTCGCGCCACGTCCGCTACACTCTTTACGAGTTCCCAACGCTCTTAGACTCTTCTTCCATCTCCTCAGCCGGTTGGACCCAGATAGCAACCACCATTCAGAACAACTATGCTCTTTTCGATGGATTCGTCGTCCTACACGGCACCGACTCTCTAGCTTACACTTCATCCGCGCTCTCCTTCATGTGCTCTCACCTTGGAAAACCAATCATCCTCACCGGTTCTCAGGCGTCTATCTTTGCTTTGCAGTCAGACGCCGTGGACAATCTCCTCGGATCACTGATCATCGCAGGCACATTCATGATCCCTGAAGTTTGCCTCTTCTTCCATCATAATCTCTACCGAGGAAATCGCACAACAAAGGTCTCAGCATCTTCTTTCGAGGCATTCGCGAGCCCAAACTGTGAACCATTGGCCAAGGTGTCGGCAATGGGTGCCAAGGTCAACTGGAACCTGATCAGACGACCAACGGATATCGCCAAATTCGACGTGCAGACAAATCTGGATACCGCACATGTAAGTACACTCACTCACTTGTTTCAACTAAAACTTTCCAAACGCAAGAATCCTCGAAGTACTAAAGATGTATAATAGGTAGCATGCCTGCGCATCTTCCCCGGCATCAAGCCCGAAATGATTGACGGCGTCCTCAAAGTCCCCGGTCTCCGTGGCCTCATCCTCGAAACCTTCGGCGCAGGCAACGCCCCCGGCGGCGACGACGGGAGCCTCACCGCGATCATCAAAGCCGCATGTGCGCGTGGAATCATCATCGTAATTACCTCCTATCTTCTTCTTCCTCCCCCGCTGCACCGTCACCCGCCGCTAACAACGCAGGTGAACGTCTCGCAATGCCAGTCCGGCTCCGTCTCACCGCTCTACGCACCCGCCACGATTTTAGGAAATGCGGGAGTGGTGTTTGGCCATGATCTCACGACTGAGGCGGCGCTGACGAAGCTCTCATTCCTGTTAGCACTACCGGGGCTGAGCTACGAAGACATCGTCAGCCAGATGCAATACAGCATCCGCGGCGAGATCACGGAGATGGTGACGGAGCAGTTCAAGCATCCCGGTAGCGACATACCGACAATTACTGTAAGTTCTTCTGCTTCTTCTTCTTCCCTCGCGGCCAGCGCGAGACGACCGTGTGCAACTGCTCACTGAGGAACATGCAAAAAGCCCCGTCAAACCGCATTCACATGCCTTGGCCATGCAATCACATCGGGTTCCCTACCGGCTGTTCTTAACATCCTCGAGCATGATACCCATAACCTCCTGCTAGCGTCCGATTACGCTGAGAATACCGCTTTGCATCTTGCGGCTGTCGGTCCGAGCTCGGAAATCTTGAAACAGTTACTTAGCAAGGGGGCAAGTGTGCATGTCAGGAACCGTGCAGGAAATAGTCCGTTGTTTTTGGCCCAGCAAGTTCGGAATGCGGAACATGTGCGGTTGTTGGTGGAGAGTGGTGCGCATTTGCATGTTGAGGAGGTAGAAAGAAGATAGGTTGCTGTTATTATCCAAAAAGTAGCGAAGTTTTGACCGGCTGGTTAAAATTAATGGAAGCGGCTTTGTCGAAATGAGTTGCACATTCAACATATTACAAATCAAGGATTGCTTCGTTAAAAGCCAAATTTAACAGCTGCATTCATTCAACAACTTCCAGGCCACTACTGATGTCCAGTTTCGCAAGCTCGTAGACAATAGTTCCCATTGCCCTAGAAAGCTTGAGAGACGGAGAGACAAAGAGTCTTTGCTATGGCCTTCACTGGTTTAAGAGCCTGAAATTGCAGTAGTAGAGTAACGATTTTATATGATGCCAAGCCATAAGCGAAAATAATCCAGGGGCTTGGTTAGCAGCTATTCACAATTTGCAATGAGAGATTCTTTATATATAAAGCTTCCTCAAGGATCTATAATGAAAGAGCTCCAGATCCTAACATTTCTGAAAGTATGTAACAACTCATTTTATTTGCATTATCATATGCTCTGCTTTTTTTCCTGCTTTTCATATTCCCCCTTTCACCCTTCCTACAATCACAGAATTGACAATATGATTATACGGATGCGTTACAAGACAAATATCCAACATCTCAGTGACGGATCTGCTCGAAGGATCAAATTCCTACTTGAAAGTCAGTAATAAATCTCGGTTTTCTCACCTTTCGCCACTCTCAACTCTGGAAGCCCGACTAGGACGTTTTTACCGGGTACAGCAATCTACGCAATCCATGAGCACTCCTCGCAACTACCAGCGTGCCCTTTCTCATGCGCCCGACAACACCTCGTAATATGCGCTCTTTTTCCTTCTGTGTGTGTCCCACCAAAGCGGCTAGATATACCACATCGCAGTCCTCCAAAGATAGCTCAGAACTATCAGCTTCAACACAATTAAAATGCATCTGCCGTGCAGTTCCTCCAAGTTTTTCCCACAATACCCTCGACTTTGTGATGGCTTCAGAACTGTGGTCAATATTCAGCACCTGTGGGCTGCCATTGCTTCTAGCGAGGCAGAAGGAGGTCAATGGGAGAGGGCCTGAGCCAATAAACGCAATTGAATTTGGAGGTTCTGGTTGTGCAGCATTAACAGCTGAGAGCTCCAGCCGGGTCAAATCGACGTAATTCTGGTAATAGGGAAACTCCTCCAGAAGATTATTTCCTTGGTAGGTTAGCGACTAAGCAGCCCTTTGAGTTCTCTAATGGACTCTCACCCGTCAGATCACCAGCATTAATAATTTTCGAAGCCCAGTATGACTCGAGATGATATTCGGCGGTCGCACATATTCCATGCAATGAAGGAATAATTTTAGAAATTCTAAGGTCTTGAATAATCTGTGATAAGAATCAATCAGAGTGGTCCGTTTGGGATCCAATCTTTGCAGTCGGGCAACCTACAGCGATTGTCGTCTCCTCCGGAAGTATCCGAAGACATAGCTCGACGAGCTCCGTGAACAACGCATTGACAGCGGCGCAGGGCTCGAGGTTCTCGCCCCTCCTGGAGAGGAGATCATGTAGCCTGACAATGTCTGTTATGAAAGCCTCCGCCTCCTCGTTTCCAGAGCTCACATCCGAGAGAACCTTCGAATTCCAGCAGTTATAGATTGAATCTAACAGAACCATCGTCCGTGTACTTAATCCCATGATCGACAGATTACAACAGAGTCGCGGAAGATGAAAACCCCAAAGCAGCTGTAGATGGGTACCAATTGAGTAAAGAATGAGGCAGCTTCAAGATATGTATGTATAGAGAGGGCAAACTGATTTCTCTAAAGAATGATTTAACAACAAATAGAACTTTCCAAAGCAAATGGCGAATATTTTCGATGTCGGGAAACAACAAAGGACAAGCTAAAAATCCAAAACTTGTCCATACCAAACCCCCCCTCTCTCCCACGAGTGTTTAGCAGTTTTTACTGATTGCCAACGCACTGAACGTGATTGATTGGAGTTATATGCATATGCAAGACCAGGGCCCCATCTTTCTATTTGAAATAGAAGATTAGTTGCCTTGATAGACTGAAGGAATCCCCAGGAAGATCCTTGAGGGCATTCCAAGTGCAGAGGAGCGTGTCGAATTATATTCTGGAAGGCAAACGAGAAAGAAGGCAAGGAAGCATCGCAGCTATCTTCTTTTCTTGTCCCAGAGAATATGGAAATGTGAGAATGCGCACCGCTGGAAAACCAGCCGAATTTGTGGTTTTGGGGGGAAGGTGAGAGTTTTCTCAAGGTTGCCCATCAAGGTATTCCCAGAACCCATTTCAAGGGTAGACTAGCTCAGTCGAGTACGCTAATACTGTAATACGCTGATACTTTTAATACAACCCACTCATCCAATCATCCAATCATTATCAATATCCAAACCTGTATAATCCCCGACATAATGGTTTGTTTCAATCACTATTCACTAGGTACTCCACTAGAACAAGTATAAAGAAGCACGTGACCTTCATATATATACAATTCTGTTCTTTCATGCATCCTATCTTTTCTATGTACAGTACAACTGACTTCTCCCTCCTTTTTTTCGTTGCAAAGCCTATGCGAGTGTCCCTGTCAATCTCAAATCCCTCGAGCTAGCGCCAACCTCCACCTTAAAGGTGCCAGTTGGCAACATCCACTTCTTAGCGGAAGAATCCCAATAGCTCAGATCCTTTCTCCTTAGTGCAAATGTTGCAGTCTTGCTTTCGCCAACCGCCAGCGACAATTTGGAGAATCCTCTCAACTGTCTTGGTGGTGAAGCTGGTGCAGATGAAGGAAGCCCGATGTACAGCTGTGCTACTTCGGCGCCGGCTACTGTTCCATTGTTGGTGATGGTCGCGGTGACGGTTGCAACCACATCGTAGAGATTTGCAGGCCCACCGGGAATGGGCGTGCTACTACCAGGGGCAGTTGAGAGAGCTGAGACGGCGAGGGCAGAATAAGCGAATGTGGTGTATGAGAGACCAAAACCGAATTCGTAGCGTGGGGTGATTGCGTTTTTGTCGAAATGTCGGTAATCGATGTATAGTCCTTCGGTGAAAGTGTCTTGGGCTGTTGATAAAGAATTAGTTTCGTCTTTGCTTATATTCATTTGCAACACATGGGGAAGGAATATTTACAGCTTTTGATAGAAACACCATAGTCATTGACGCTCTTGGCAATAGTGTATGGCAACTTTCCATTCGGGCTTGTGCTTCCATATAGTACATCGACTAAAGCATTTCCAGATTCCTGGCCAGGAAGACCAGCCCAGACCACGGCGACAACACTTGGAAGTGCCAGAATAGTCTCTAGAATTAGTGGGCCAACGCTATGAACGACTACAATTGTAGGTTTTCCTACATTTGCAACCGCTGTGACGAGAGCGTTACCATTGTGCCAAGGGTCGAGATTTTGTCGATCTCCTGCAGCACCTTCGACTGTGATATATCCTTCTCCTGCATCTGCGTTGATGAAAACAATGGCAGTAGCAGCTGCTGAAGCTGCTGACGCGCCAGAAGATGCAGTATCTGTGGTCGAGGTTACGATTGTGGTTCCGTCTTTCGAAGCTTGTGTTTTGATAGCATCGAGAGGTGCAATCAGATATGGGAAATCTGCGGTTCCAGATCCCCAGCCCTAGTTGAAGTCAGCTTTACATTTATTTGAAATCTGAAAGAGAAGTTTAGATATACCATAGCTAGAGTTCCAGTGTTACAGCCTCGGTCCACACAGGCATTTGGGCCTGCTGGGTTGACAATAGCGTCACTACCAATAATTGCTAGACTCGCAGGCTTCTTTAATGGCAACGCGTTCTTGTCGTTTTTCAAAAGCACGATTCCATCTCGGGCAACCGCTCTCGCAACGTTTTTGTGATCCCCTTGAACATTTGGCCCTCCTTTGCCACCGTTCCAAGAAGTCCAGCCAGTGACCTTGGGATAGTTTGAATCTTGGCCGACAAAGTACCATGCAGCAAGAATACGTCTTGCCATATCGTCTAGTCGAGATTGGGGAACCTGACCGTTTGATACGGCATTTTGCAGATTTTGCCCCCACAGGAACTGATTGTTCCCGAAATTGTCACCAGGCATAGTCATATCCTGTTTTCCCATTAGTTAAGGGAGCAGACAGCATACTTATTATTCGTGATAAACTTACTAGACCAGCGTTTGCACTTCCAACCGTCGTGTGTTGAGCTGCCCAATCACTCATTACATAGCCTTGGAAATCCAGCTCGTTCTTGAGTAAGGATGTCAGCAGTTCATTGCTTTCACAGGCCCAAGAACCTCCAAATTTGTTGTAAGAGCACATAACAGATGTGACATTAGCCTTGACTGCTTCTGCAAATGGCCAGAGATACAATTCGTGGTTGACGCGGTCGTCTATCACGCTATTGATCGTATCTCGCTCTTTTTCTTGCTCGTTGCCAACTGTCATGATTTTAGGATCAAGCTTTTGAAGAAAGTAATTGTTTAAACATACTGTAATGCTTCGCACAAGCTTGCACGCCAGCTGCCTGCATTCCATTGACAGTCTAAATCATGTGAGCAAAGACAAAACTTGATGAGCTGTTGCCATACCGTAGCCATCGCGACTCCTGACAAGTAAGGATCATTCGAAAATCCTTCCCAATTGCGGCCTCCCTGGTCCAACTTCAGTATTTTCTAAACAATCTATGCCATGATGTCTTACCGCTGGAATCTTCCCAAGAGGGCCTCCAACTGGGCCGAGCTGAACGTGGATTCCAAGACCCTTTGCTTCCGCCCCTATTCGAAAGAATAAATCCCAATGAATCAATGATTGCAATCTCAACAATATAGCGTACCTAGTGCATATCCTCTCCCATACATTAAGCTCGTATCCCATGTACTACCCGTCGTAATTCCAGCAGGAAAGGCCGTAACTTGCTGCGCATAGCGAATTCTAGCCCAAATCAGCTGGATTCAAGCTCCGTAACATGGCTATATATACCCTAGTGGTCCATCTTGTAAGCACAACGCTGGGTATCCAATCGAAGAAATTGCCGCGGTGTTTCCAACACATGGCCCTTTCTCCCATCCAACTCCCGTCACCAGTGAGATCTTGTTTGCCTGTGTTAATTTTGCCAAAGCTGTATTTGCTTTGGTATAAGCTGCTTTCCAATCTCCATCGCCCGCCGCCGCCGAAACAGAAGCAGCAAGTGCCAATATTGGGAGAGCAAACTTTTGCATCATCTTGTATGGAAACGAAAATCAAGACCAAGCAAATGGGATTGAGAGAATGCAAAATAGACATGAGGGAGGTTTACCGGGAAAGACTCTGAACTTATACCGGCACCTACAATTTAGAAGACGGGATTAATCAATTGCCGGAAAAACTATGCACAACATTTATCGTGGTCCAAAAATTTCTTGTCAACTTTCTACCTACCTTGGCATTGTCCAATCTGGGTATTCAAAGTCTTGATCTGCACGGCGGCTGATCACATGGTGGATATACTTTGGAGAAGAATTCCGCATTTGCATTTCTTGGTAAGGCGTCTGGGGACCCCGCATTCGTTTGGGGTATATTACTGTACCTTCAACCGCAATATCGGTTTAGCCTCTATTATACCAGGCGAGTCAAAACCTGCGGGCCGAGAGTACCGCCGAAGCAAGGAAAAACTGGTCACCAACGCGTGAGGTAATATGTGTGCATCATGCATACTTACCATAGAAAAGAATCAAAGGGGATCAATGGACTTTGCACATGTGACAATTTTCATTTTAGGGACTCGGATCCACGTCATATAGAACGTCTGTCCGAATAACATACTTTGCGGACGGTTTGCCAATCTGCCGCACTCCGGTACCCTCATGTAGTAGACTTCCCTCGGTCTCGCCATGAGGAAACATTGCCACACTACCTTGAATCGGTTTGATGGAATATGCATTCATGCTTCCTTCCTTTGCGCTAGGTAAGAAGTATGTAGTTTCACCTGCCTCAAATTCATCATTCAAGTATATCAAAAATGTGAGCAAAGAGGATTGTTTTGCATCGGGTGGGGAGGCATCATAGATATACTTGTCAGTGGTAGGTTCGATAGAGGAGGGAGGCCATGCACCGTCTGTTCGAATGGTAAGTACTTGCTTTCATATCGTCAGAGGGTTACTCACCAATGTGAGCACGATATTCTGCTCCAGGTACATAACGATATACCCTGAACCTTCGATTCAACCCTCGGACCTTTTTCCCATTCACATTTTCTGGCACAAAGCCTCTAACTCGACTCCAAAGCTTCTCATTGAATGCATTGTCGACTACCCAGTAGAAGTTATGAGCTAAGATGCTGTTCTCTTCTCCCTCGCCACGAATCGGTGCGTCTGGAGTAAATCCTATTTTTTCTGCGGCTGCAATTATCTGGGTGCATTCTTGAGAAGATAAGATGTCCTTCAAAAGATGCAAATTGGGTACCAATGGGTGCTTGTGATGTGTTGATTTTGGTGCATCTGATGAAAGAGAAATTGCGTCATCTCTAGATGCATGTAGAATTGCTGGATGTAAATTTGCAGGCTTTCGTTCGAGACCTGGCGTAGTTTCAATAATTCGAAATTTTGAAGTGATGTCTTCCGACAAACATGAAAATATACTCTTGTCGAGGACAGTACTATATGTTTGTTTCCTCTCGGCACTTTCTCGAAGATCCCAAGCCTTTCTTGGATGTATGGGTCCATCTACGATCGGTCCGTCCATTGAGTAATCGATGGGCCCAGTCAGTCGCAATATAGCATCCAGAACGACAAGTAACTCTTCGTCTCTTGTAGTTCTCTTTCGTCCATTGGCATCCAATTGCTCAGCCAACCCACTAACCACGTCGAGATCTCGCACCCATCGACACAGCGCTCCCAGCTTCGGAACCTTCCCTCGAATGCGCATTTCAGCGAGCATAACTCGCGCCTCGGTATACAACTCATCTGCCAGCGCACCACTCACCCGTGCCGTGAGGTTCGAATCTCCTGAAGTTTGTCAGTTAGGATGGTGGCAAATCCAGCAGAACTCGACTTACCTCCAGCATTGAGGCCGGTGGTGCAAGCTTGGCGAAACTCGTAGACGGATGTTCTTAGATCCTTGCATGCTTTTGATTTAATTACGCTGGGGTGCTCGGCGAGTATGTTGAGAGTCTCAATTGTGATTTCCAGATCTGCTTCCTCCAACCCAAGAGAGCTAATTGTTTTGTATTCCGCAGTGTCTGGAGGCGGCGTGACAATCGAGGTCTTGATTTTCTTCGCAGAGGGACCATTCTGAAGCTCTTGCTGCTTCCGTTTCGCTTTGGATTTGGCCATTGTGTTGTATTATTGTATTGTACTATTCAATTAGAGGAAATCTCGTCTCCCAGAATCTTTCTGATTTGATGCGGGGTGAAGCGGCCGCATTATGCGCTCGGATGCGGGGTTGGTTCTTCCCAGACTTTGTTTGTGGGACTAACTGACTAAGCTAAGGTTGGTAATTTCTAACCTCCCCTCCTCTCCTCACTTTTCATTTTTCTCAGTAAGTGCAGTTTTTATGGTTTTGGCTTTTGAGCGCTATTATATCTTCGACAAGTGCGCTTAATAAATTTGAATACTTGATCGAAATAAGAGATTAAGATCAAACCGCAGTGAAGCTAACGCTAAAGCATCCGTTCTAGTTTTAAGAATTTAGTATGTTATACAAAAGCTACTTTCATTACTCTTCTAATCCCCTCTTGAGCTGCTAAGCATTTAAAACACCATTGAATATATGCTTAGGGTCCTAAGGAATCTCATCTGAAGCAAGAGCTCTTAGTGTGGTCCTAGCCATTGCTAGTGTGAATTAACTATTTAGCTAATGTGAAATAATCAACGGGGCAAAGCGTTCTGGCCGCAAATCATCAAAAGCTTTCACATTGATGACATTCTATTGATACTCATTCCCAGGGTATGCATGAATGTCTACCCATTTAAGAACCTTGTCCCAACTTCTACATTGATGAAGCGTACCCCATCCAGATGAGCCCTTCGGCTTTCTTGTTACACCATCGTCTTCGACCCACGGCTCCAATGATATATAAGCATGACACAAAACTGCTTGTCTTAAGTAATCGAAACAGTGCGAAATATGAGGACCCAATTCATTACCCGGTGGGCTGTTAGGGATATCGATTGGCCAAAGAAGCAATCATTCAATCATTGTCTGGAAAGATAGTTTTTCAATTTTGATAAAAGTGAGATTCAAGCACCCCACAAACAGAAAGAAAACCACCCTACAACCTTCTACTTTCTAGCACTAACCACCTCAAATTGCAGACTCATGTATCAAGCTTAGATACGCGATTTCTAAAGCACCTTTTCGGCGGCCAGCTTAATAGATGTGTTTCATTTAGAACTCGCGACCGGCTAGGTTTGCGGCTTCTTGACAACTGGCTACGTTTACAGTTTCCTAACAACTAGCTACGTTTACAGCTTCCTGATAACCAGCTAGTTTTGCAGCCTCTTGACGACAAGCTGGGTTTGTAGCCTCTTAACAATTAGCTAGATTTACAACTTCCTAACAACTAGCTAGGTTTATAGCCTCTTAACGATCAGCTAGGTTTGCAGCCTCTTAACGATGGGCTGGGTTTGTAGCCTCTTGTCTAGCAAGGTGTTCATATGGTACAGCGGCTGCCGTGATTGAGGTAGCTGCGAAAGCGATGGCAAAAAGAGAGTTGAAACGCATTTTGCTTGTTTGAAACTATATTTAAGCACTCATCAGCTTTCTACCTATGCAACCAATATTTACAATCCTACCTTGAAAGTTCGAAGTGTCAAAGTGTGAATATGTAGAAGATTTTGAGCTGAAGTTGTAAACCTGTCCTAGTTTCGCTTCTGCTATGTGACTTCATTCTCTCTGGATGTTTATACAGCAACTTTAATGATGGGAGTTTCGGATCGATTTTGCAGCAATATCCGTCATAAGTAATTTAGCATCCACCAGCTAGCTCCAATTAATAGCTACCCGTTCCAAATTCAGCTATCAGTAAGAGGGCCCCGGATCGAAAATCCATGGATCCAAAACTCTCCAAAATCTAACAAGCAACGCGGTTACATAGCAACGAATTTTGAAAGGGGTATACGATGAGTCTTCTGTACGGAACCGGAAAATTCCTGTGGCTCTGACTAAAGTTTATCCGGGTTTAGGTTCAACAATCAGTTCCTCGGGTCGAAAAGTACCAGATCTTGCAGAGTGTTAATGAGTAGTTATGATCACGGGTACCGGATCTACAGGCAATATGAGGAATATTATGGATTGAACCGGAAAATGCTAACCTAAACAATAACTAGGAAATTGCCGTCGTCTTCTCCACTTGTAATGGTCGAGCTTCCCACTCTTGGCCCAAGCCCTAGTCGACTGAGATACCATTCTTTTCACATAGAGCACTAGGACTTCCAGACAATTCCCTGCAAAGCACAATGGCCTTCAAATTTTCAAAAACTCACTCCCCCGAGAAGAGTAGAGGTGGTAGCATAGACAGTAATGAAGAGCTGTTGAATCCAACCAATAAAGATTGTAGCATGGAGGATACGGAAGGCGAATATCATGACGAACTTACAACTCGAAAGTTATCAAAGTCGGCCAATCGTTCGGCACTCTGGAGGCCACTTTTAGATCTACTCGTCCTGGTTGGTATCGGAGTAGTAATGACTCTTGTAGTGCAACGGATGGGAACGATATCCAGGCCAGAGTGCGTCCAACACCATCTCCCGGTTGGAAGTGATCTCAGTGGCTTCGTTCCTTCAGGTAAGTGTCTCAAACCAGAAGATGATCTAAAGCTGACTGTTGATATCCTAGATATCAGTTCGCGCCCAACACTTTGGACCTCAGGTCCTGACGCATATACGTTTTCTGCTGAGGTGTTCGATAACCCAACAGCCTTCAACAAAACCGTTGCTTCCGGGAAAACCTTGACAAATGGTAAGAATATAGATATATCATGTTGGAGCATACCATTGATATCAAGAACAGCCTTTGTTGTAGCATCCCCATATGATGGGCAGGGGCGACAAAGTCCTTTCAAGGCTGGGAAGGATGAACTCTTCGTAATATCCGGCCTTCATCATCTTCACTGTTTGGTAAGAGCGCCATTCAAGTAGTTCTAAGGCTTCTCTGACTTGTGGTCATAGACCGCGATCTTTGAACGGTTCGGAAAGCTACAGTCTGGATATTCCCGTCAACAACTAGAAGAAGAATGGGGTGGTAATTACTTCACTTGGGGAGAGCACATCTCACATTGTTTTAACAAAGTACGCCAAGCCCTCATGTGCCACGCCGATTCAACTGTGGAGGGGCATCAGGAGGGCAATGAACAGCGGATTACACACACTGGCGTATTGCACATCTGTAACGACTTCAGTGCATTGATGGATTGGGCATCTCAGCCGGAACGCGTATTGCCGACAACAATTTCAGTCTCCAATTGATGTATATAGGATTGGCCATTTATGTAAAAAGGTTTTATATATATATATATCTATATTTTTAGCTATATTATTTATTAGAAAGACTGCCTATAGTTGAACTTTTATTACGTGACGAGATCTGATGTCTTTTAAGAGCCATACTACGACCTTACATTACAGGTCAACTCCATAGCACAACTGTCTTTAATTTCACTCACTATCACCCTCCCCCCAGAGTATCTCTTGCATCATCTTTCCATCTTCCCATGAATCTCCGCATTCCCATGCCTATTCGCAAATATACCCAGCGCCTTAATTGGGAAAATGAATTTATAATTGGGGTAGCTGATCATGCAACTCTTGTTGAAAACGCCTTCGATAGCTTCCTGTAGCCATTCGCCGTTTGGTTGTTGGCGGCTCATGATGAGCTTCAAGCCTCGCTTGATGGGTTCGAGGTCAGGGTAGTGGGCTTCAAGGAGACCGATGCACGCCCATGCTGTCATTACTACTTGAGAGCCTGAGGGGTGGTCGACCCATTTGCCTTGCTCGCACGCCTGTGGAGTGTTAGTGTAACCCTTGTATTTCTTTTGTAGTCGAGGCTTCAAGAGGTTTAGCAGTCAGGAAAAAATTAGAGTTGTTATTTTTGGTCTTCAAGGTGTTGTGCCACCGTTAAGGGTTAAAAAGCTATGATTGTTCATCATGTTGCTGGGGTGATAGAGGACACAATGAAAGGGATAAACAAACTTTATAACACTCTGACCAGCCGCCATCGGCTCTTTGGTGAGCGATTAGATAGTCGCAGCCTTTTCGGGAATGCTCGCTGTTGGCATATGTTTCGCCGATGCTTGCAAGACTTTCCAAAGCGAACATGCCGGCATATGTGAAGCAGATTCCCCAGCTTCCATACCAGCTCCCATCAGGGTATTGGGCATTGCGTATGTAGCCAACAGCACGAGATTTAAAGGACTTGATATCCTGGGCGCGATAGTCGGGATAGTACGTCGAAAATAACGAGAGTGCAGTCACTACCGCAGTTGTACATTCTGGATAATCGTACTCGATCATAATACGACCGAAGACCTCGGCCGCATTTAGCATTTCCAGTTTTTCTGACCCACGAGGGGGTTCATAGGAAGAGCAGCCCCCTGTCTTGTTTTGATAAGTCAGAAGTGTGTCAATTGCATCAAAGATACGCTGGTCTTCTAGCAGGGTAGGATATCCTGGGGTTCGTTGGAGAAGGAGAACGGCCTTGAGAGCCTCTGAAACACAGTCGCTGACGGCATAACCTTGGTCTTTGGTGCTAAAGGCCCAGGCGCCTTTTCGTTGTTGTCTATAACACATTGCCTGATCATCGACATTCTCGCGGATTTGCTGATCATCCAAAAATTGTAGTGCCTTCATGAGCATGTCTTTGTACTTGGGATCTTCGGCAAGACCAGCATCCATGACGGCTTGTATACTAAAAGCGGTGTCCCAACTTTGAACACCATTTGTGCCATTCATCAGCATTCCCTCATCTTTCATCCAACAAAAATCGTGCATTCGTTCTCTATGCCGTCGCACGGAGTACGAATCCGGTCCTTCCTTAATGAAGCAGACAAGTAGATTCATAGTCGCGTTGACGGGACCAAGATTGGAGAAATCAGTGTTCTTATCTTCCATTTGAATCAGCTTCCACACCCAGTCCTCTGCTTTTTTCTTGAGGGAAACAGGCTGGATATATTGCCAGACATTAGCAACAATCCAAAAAATAAACAATAGTAAAGCAGATTTCTTATGATAGTTGTCTTTTTCACAGATACTGTTCCGATGGCTACCCCAATTGATCGTTGCATGTTGCTCAACGAAAAGCTCTTGGCGTAATTCCCGAACTACTTGAGTCTCTGGATATGTCCATCTTTGCGACCAAACCAATGACATGGGAAGAAACACTTGTCGCATATGGATCCACCATCGCCATGGAGCGATAGGCACCCAGTCGGGTAGAAGCCACAGTTCTGGTGGGCAAGGATTGACAATGTCCCAATCGCACACTCCCAGGACACTAAGCCAGAACTTTGCCCAATGCGGTCCCATCTTCGCCCCTCCCAATTTATGCAGCGTCCCTCGAGCTTTGATCATACGAGGCTCATCTGCATCAACACCTAGGAGACGGAGGGCGGTATAGTTTGTTGCTGTTCCAAACACTGTGGTTTCTCCCTCGATATGCAGGCCCCAACCTCCATCATCTGGATGTGCCCGAGCAAAGAGGTAGTTCTTCATTTCAATTGCGATATGTTCGGGAATTGGTGTATTTGTAACAGTCCAGGTGATAACAAGACCGGGGAGTAGAAACATTGGCCCGCCATATTCACAGCCCCAATTCCCAGGAGGCAACTGTAACTCTTTGTAGAAGTCCAGACCATTCTTGACAGCATCTAAAGGAGTTTTGGCAGGTTGTAATATCGGTAAATCCTTAATAGTGTTAGTCAAAATACAGTTAAATAGTTTTGGTTTGGTGTACCGTTGGTATGCCTAGGAAGTACTTGTCGGCTGTTGTTTGAGGCCATTCTTTGGCATCCTCGTCGTTTTCTAGATAGTGCCATGTCTGTCTCCCTTTATCATCTAACAATCGCCATCGAGAGTGGTCTGTACGTTCAGGTAGCGGTGCCTTTTTGCCCGGCATCATTCCCGAGGGTGGCATCTTGATTGGAGAAATCGGCAACCTAACAACCAATTAAGCCTTTTTTCCAAGGTTTGGTTTGGTGTATAATGGTTACAATTTAGAAAGGTCCACGCCTTTCTAGAAATCGGATTCACATTCGTAGAGTGCTGTCCAGATGATGCTGCGAGCACCAAGTGGTGGTCAAATTGAAGAAGACAGTTGAGCGGTGAAAAGGAGGCCGGGCTGCCGATTCATTTCGTCTCCGGAGGTAATGTATGGTCGGAGGTGGGTGGTGGTGGTCCGTTTGTTAAACCCAAGTCGGAACAATATTTGCCCGATTTAACTTACAGTACAGAGTAGATCTAGATAGCGGGAGCTCCCGTCGCTAAGCCCTTTTTAGCGAAATACACTCAGGTACCAAAGATACTCTCCTCCTCCTCCTCTCTCTGCCTACCTAGGACGCCCTGCTCTCTATCAAGTTGAAGTTCAATTTAAGATCGCATTCAAACTTCCATAGATCATACACCTCTTAACTCAGAACGTGTAGAAACTATCGGCTACAAGAATGTGTCGGCTTGCATTGGTCCTGTTTCACTAACTGAGCATGAACTCACAATGGAGTTAGACCTCCAAGACGAATGCAAGCCTCGTGGAGAGGCACTTCCTACTAGTAATTTACTGTTAAAAACTATAGACAAACTCACTCATGATAGAGTTATACCTGCTGAAGCAGCCGTTAACTATCCGGCTGATCAAACCTTTGGTCAAGGTCCCAGCGTCATCTCTCAAATCGAAGATATCTTCGAGTCCATCGCCGACTCAATTCTAAAACGAGAACCGCACCTGTTGATTAAACTCAAGAGAAGACAAAAGCCAAGTTATAACGTTCATAACACAACTGTTGGAGTAGTTCAAGATTTGCCTGATGTGGGAATGAAAGCCATCAAATTTCCCAGCAGGAAGCCGCATGAAGCTTGGAAGTTTGGTAAGTTGGCGACCTTTAGGGTGAGTAGTGCTTATATGAGAGGCAGCTGCGGTACTTCGAATCTTGGAACTATCTCATGAAGCCTTGGTTACTAACACTGTGGCTACGAAAAGGTTCAGTCAATCTAAGCACTACTAAAACACACACTGAACGAGCCTATTTCTATACATTTCTGGTCTTGATTTTAAAGTCACTGACTAGAGTATAGAGATATATACTATCGTGATCCTAAGTTATTCATCAGGCAAACCGTTGTAGACCGATACGTAGACGACATAGCTTTTACTTTCGGTATAGATCGAGATGCGCTCAACATCGTATGATTTCCCAAAAGCCCTCCAGGTCCTCCCATTCTAAATACCAAATTTCGCAGGTCGCGGCCGCGAAGGGTCTTATTGCAGGCCACTTTACAATAGTCCGCAAAAACGGCTCAATAGTAGACTACACATCAGAGCTCGATGGCCACCTGATTCCAAACACCAAAGAAATACAAGCCCTTCAACTAATTGACATTAGTTGGATTCTTATCATAGAGAAAGAGGTATCGGTCTCTCTCTCTCTATACAAAAGCGAGGGACTAACAGCCAAAGGCGACATTCCGCACTCTCTCGACAGGAAAATACTGGGCAAGTTCCTTCCACGGTAACGGCATATTACTTACAGTACTTTTTCCAATCTCTTTGTCTCTCGTTTATCAGCTTCTACGCCAAGCTAAAATCATACAGGCAAAAGGATATCCCGACATACAAACCCGCCAGCTAATTTTCTATCTCCACTCTAAACACCCGCAAATTCCAATTTACGGACTTGTAGATTTCGATCCCGATGGACTCGGAATAATGTCAACGTACAAATATGGCAGTGCAGCGTTGGCGCATTGCAACGAGAGACTTGCGGTGCCGGAAGTAAGGTGGTTAGGAGTGAAGAGTGACGATATCATGTGCCATGGAAACACTCTTAGCCGCGATAATGACCTGAATGAAGTAGCTAGTGGCCAGAAGGATAGGGTAGGACTCCTCCGCATTACGCCAAGGGACCGAAGAATCGCGAGAGGAATGCTGGGACGAGAGATGTGGGGTGAAGAGGGCAGGGAAACCGTATGGAGGAGGGAGTTGCAGGTCATGTTGATGTTGAATGTGAAGGCGGAAATTCAGATATTGAGTCAAACTTCCGGAGGTTTGGAAGGGTGGTTGAATGAGCGATTAGGTGAACTTGCTTGAATTATGAATGAAAGAATGATGAGGAATGGAGATGGTCGGCACTATAGCGCTTGCTTGGCATACATATGGTTACGAATAGGTAAATGCAATTGATAAACATATTATTGGACTTGAATAGGTGTAAAAAATGGCAAGCCAAAAGAGTAGCTGATAAATTGCTGGCACAGAATATTTTATTTCAGGCTAAGCACATCAAGAGTATTAGTCTGCTTCTATCCTATTATAATCTAGTATATTGCACCAAGGATGCTGTTTTTGTGTTCAAAACACAGCTGGTCCGGGTAATTTCTTCAGCGGGACAGCCTTAAAATCCACAACATCCGTGGCATCACTATCATCATCACCCTCAGCGCCATCTTCTTCCCGGATTGGTGTTTCATCCGGCCTCTGCACTGGTTTTGGCGTGATATCTCTATCGACGACGACTATATCTTCATCATTCGCCGTATCCTCTCGTTCTCTTAACGGCAGAGTGTCTCCGGTAGGTTCTGTGAACGGCCTAGAGATTTGGGAACGTTCGGTATGTAGGTCGGTATGGAGTTCCGGACTATTTAGTTCCATCGTAAAACTAGGAATGCCACCTTCGTTCAATTCAGCCATCCATGTCTCCTCCTCTTCAAACCCACCAAAGTCATCTTCCATCCCACCCAGCTCTAGTTGCTCTTGATCATCAAGAAATCGAGCAAATGCTGGGAAGAGAGGGCCGTTAGGTGGTTGACTAACAGGTGTTTCAACAACAGGTATTTCAACAGCAGGAGGAGTTTCATTCGTAGCAGCATTATCCACAAGGGTTCCAAACCCAGCTTGATATTCCTCCTGCGTTTGCTTTTTGGGCGTCGCCTGTTTTTTTGTCTGCCGCTGTCTTCTCAACTTCGGCTGTGCAACCGGCTTAATTCCCTCCTCCCTCTCCGCAATCCTCATTCTCCGTCTCCGAGCATCATTACTCAGATCTAACAACGGAATACTCTTCTCTACCCCAGTCAACATCCTTACCTCTTCACTAGTTGGCGCAATATCTGGCACCAAAAATCCTATATCTCTACTCGGTTTCGCGTTATCATCTTTGACGTCAGGGAACTCGAGAGTGGATGCGAAATCTTTGTCTGTGAACTTGCGGCCGTTTTGGATGGCGATTATTTTAGCTTTCATGATGGCTTTTGTTTTGGCCATGGCCCCATTGCTAATGTAGCCATCACCTTGGGCTTGACCGTCATATTCCTTTCGCAATGGTGCTTTATGTAACATGTTTGTTATGAGTGGATCAGTGATGTCACATATCATATACACTGATCCGTCAGGAATAATGGTTTTGCCATCAAAAATATAACTGTTTGCATATTTGCCCTTCATTTCTTCCATCGTGCCTCGAGGATCCGCCCAGCGTCCTTTAGCCTGTCGGTCAGCGAAGAAGATGGTTTGGTATATGTAGTATTTGGGATCAGTTCTGGGATCCAGGCCGTACTTCACGATCGCTTCACGGAAGGGTCCGCTCTTAAATTGGTAGCAGACATAACCAATGGCGATATCAAAGTAGTATTTTGGAAGAGGCGAACGAAGATAGCTAAGAAGTGCTCTCCGAGTCCACATTGGTCGCTCTTCGAAAGCCTCTCGGACCCTCGCAATGCAGCTCAAAACGTCTGGGTCATCAGGAATTTCTCTGGAGAAGATGGATCAATTAGTATTCACGGGGATGATCATCATCTGAAGTAAATGCTTACAGATCGGTTCCAGAGGGAACAACTGGCACATTGAACACAACATAATTGATCTGGTGGCTTTTGGAAGAGGGTCTGCTTCCTGCATAGGTCTGTTTTGGTTCATTGACGAGCCCAGTCCAGTTGGAGGGTAATGCCTCACTCGTGTACATAGGAGGTGGAAAGAAAGTTCCATTGTCTTTCCAGCCTCTCTTCTCACTCAGCTTGAATTGACGAATCTTCCCAACTGCAGGATGTCAGAGATGCTCATTAGTGGGGCTGCATAGCCGCCGTTAACAACTCACCGTCTCCAGAGCAAACCAGTTCCTGGAAATTTGGCATGAATTCTGTGTTGCTTGTTGAATGTTGGAAGTTCGCAGGTCCTGAATAGACATGAGCATCTGGAACTGAGGGTTTCCGGTCGACTTACCTCTGAAGCGATGGGTGTAGGGTATATTGGCGACGGCTTCCATCTGCAAGTATCATCATTAGGAATGCGATAAATGTATCATAACAATGTAAGCTACGTACTGTATAGTTGTTGACATTATCTTGAAGCGTCTTCAAGATCTCCCGAGGGTTATCCAGTCGTCGCTGTGATCGGATCCGTTTCGCGTATAGTGTGTCGCGGCTTTCCTCCATTCCAGTTGCTGCGAGTGATAGACCACGAGGAGGGTTATTTGTGTCCCCATCCACCTCCGGGAATTTCACTTCTCCAAGAAATGGCCCATCAGTACCGCGTTTACGTTTTCGACCGGTGCGCATTGGAACTGTGATTTTGAGAAGTACATTTCTAGTCTGGGAGTTGTGTGACAGCAACGCCGGACACATTGGGTCGTTGGGGCGAATGTAGAGCGGAATGCAACCTTTCGGATCTTTCTCGTCAAGAATCTGATACTGGTTAGTAAATCGAAACTCCTTCTATTGGCGTATTGTACAAAAAAGAACCGCAGGGTATCACGTGGACCAGTGTTAATAACTTACTCGGTCGAATGGTTGGCCAAGTCCAAATGTTCTGATGCCGTTGTTGAGATTTTTAACTATTAAAGGATGTTCCACGGCGACAACATCGCGCTCATGTATTTGAAGGGTTGCATCCCATCTGATATTGTCAATGTCTTGGTGCTCTATGTTGTCCATCCTCGGTATCACACTTAGAGGTAGTCCAAGATAGAGGAAATGACTGGGGTTACTTCGGGGTATTTTGTGACGTTATACTATGAGCCCAGTCATCCAAACTAATATTCCGTGAGCTGATATAGGCTTGCCTGTGGTACAGTTGTGTCTATGGTGGGCGAAGACTTTATCTTGGCCAACTTGAATGAGAATGTCAAGTGATGGTGAGATTGGGGCTTGGTGGTTCTTCAAAATTGACAGACGAACTCATTGTGGGGTGCAAGAACACTGCGAGAGGTACTCTGATATACGCTAGCTTCTATTTGCACGTGACGCCCTTTTTCATTCTAATTATGCTTGTTAGCCTGTCTGTATGTTAGAGAATACTAACTATATAGCTTGTCGTCTATACTCCATAAGTCAATTCAAAGACCGGCGCCGGAAAAATGTTGCACCGCTAACCTGACGAGGATGGATAAACCTAAGCGAATGCCTTGGCATTGGCGGCGGGGACGCCCAACTCGACGTCTTGGTTGCTCGCGACGTTAGATGCAGATCAACATCCGACCTCACCTCTCAATTCACTCAGGCGCTTTTCCTCCTGCTAGCTTCGTGAAGAGCGATCGAGGCGCTATCTTTCTTTTGTCGAGTCTCTGCGCATGCCACCGAAGCCGAAAATAGCTGCATATACACCGCCCACGCAATTCCACCGCGGCATTGGCGTTACTGTAGCTGTCAACTGCATCTTGAAGCTCGAAGCTTTCCGATTGTGAAACTAGGTACGACTCCGAACTTTTCCTGGGTTTCCAAGTTCCTGCTGCTGGTAGTGATCAAATCTCTGTTTATGCTGGCCTTCAAGGAACTCTTGGCTGACGTGAAGATCCTCTAGACTCTCTACCTTCAAATAACAGAACGGCCCTGAATCTAGCTTGTGCGCGCCGAAAATAAGAACAGGCGGCTAGTCCATAACTACAAGCTTGCGAATTTGTTAAACATAGAGGAACAATCAACATATAGTGTTGCCAAAATCAAGCTGTTCTACTCGAGTTTGAAGGATACCCTTGGCGGATATTGGGGATAGACTACCTTTTCCCACCAACCTAGAAGCAACGGGATAATTGTTGCTTTTCATACCTCTGTAGGATTGGCTGGAACACCACGAATCTTTTTCGAGTTTCTTTCGGACTGTCTCGACTGTAGCTCGATTCGCAGAACACAAGTTCCAACCCCTTCAATTTCGATAACCATATTAGCGCGAGTTATACAACGAGTTGAATTGTCAGGGATCTCCTTACGATATACTGAGCAAGCGAAAGCCAATCACTCAAGATGAAAGGCTTCAGGCAAAGAGTTGTGAGTATCACCCTCGTAGACCTAGGTTTTGGAGTGAAATTCATGCTGCGAGAACCTCGCTCTGCACACTCTAGCAAATGCTGACATTTCCAGCATGAGCAGCTCTCGCGCGCAAAAGATACAAGCAAGTCATCAAAATCGAAGAATAAGGAGTCGAAAGATGGTACAGCCTCACCTTCACAGTCGAGTGGGTCACGAGAAGCCGCGCAGTCTCCTATAACAACACCATCATCCTCAACCACCGCGCTTAACGATTCTCGAAACAAACCACTCCCTCAAACTGATAGTGGACCACAAAACTCGGGTCTTTCATTGCAGACACAATCTGGTTCAATTGGTTCTTTAGTCCCAGGTCAAAACACCGGTGGAGCAGATCGATTCAACGCGATGGGAGGAGGATCACCAAGTGCTGGTGGGCCAGGGACCCCAAGCCGTCTCGGGCAATTACCTCCAAGTGTTATAATCAGCCCTAGTGCCCCAGTAAGTGGAAATATAGTAGACATGTTGAAATTGTTACTAATGTTTGCGATTAGCATATCCCACCTCCCGGCGCAGCAGAAACTATGCCTCATGACTTAGCCCCTCCCAAAGCGGGCCAAAAGTCGTTAATGTTTGACCGTCTACAAACCACACCGAAGGATGTACCGGAAGGGATTCGGACTCCAAAGCGTCAACATTCCTCGAGATTTGATATATCACCACAACGTGAGCTAGAGAAGCTGCCAGGTTTTCACGAAGTCCCACCCAATCGACGACAAGATCTATTCATGCAGAAAATTGACCAATGCAATGTCATATTCGATTTCAATGATGCTAGTGGGGATATGAAATCCAAAGAGATAAAGAGATTAGCGTTGCACGAGCTCTTAGACTATGTTGCAAACAATAGACAGGTAATTACGGAGCCAATGTACCCAAGAGTGGTGGACATGTTCAGCAAGAATCTCTTTCGCCCTATTCCACCTCCCATGAACCCGCAAGGAGAGGCATTTGACCCTGAGGAGGATGAACCGGTGCTAGAGGTTGCCTGGCCCCATATCCAAGTCGTATACGAGTTTTTCCTCAGATTTATTGAAAGCCAGGACTTCAACACCAACATTGCGAAGGCATATATAGATCATAGCTTTGTTCTGCAGCTTCTAGAGCTTTTCGATTCTGAGGATCCGAGAGAGCGCGATTTCTTAAAGACAACACTACACAGAATATATGGTAAATTCTTGAACCTTCGCTCCTACATTCGGAGATCCATAAACAATGTATTCTTCCAGTTTACCTACGAGACGGAGAGATTCAACGGAATCGCGGAGCTTTTGGAAATCCTTGGTTCTATTATCAATGGATTCGCCTTACCTCTCAAGGAAGAGCACAAGCTCTTCTTGACACGTGTGCTGATCCCAATGCATAAAGCCAAGAGCTTGAGCATGTATCATCCCCAGCTTGCGTATTGTATAGTTCAGTTCTTAGAGAAGGATGCAGTGTTGACAGAAGAGGTATGTATTATAAAAATAAAGAAAGCTCCCTAGTTCGAGCTAACTCCATTAGGTCGTTCTGGGTCTACTCCGATATTGGCCAAAGGTCAACAGCACAAAAGAAGTCATGTATTTGAACGAAGTAGAGGATATCTTCGAGGTAATGGATCCCGCAGAGTTCGCCAAAGTTCAAGAGCCTCTGTTCCATCAACTAGCCAAGTCGGTGGCAAGCCCGCATTTCCAAGTTGCTGAGCGTGCGCTCTACTTCTGGAATAATGAGTACTTCTGCAATCTTGTCAGTGACAATGTTGAGATAATCTTACCGATTATGTTCGCTCCTCTTTATGAGAACTCCAAGGGTCATTGGAATAGGTTCGTCTTGTTGGTTTCCTTGGTATTTGTGTCCTCACTAACATATCTCTAGAACGATTCATGGTATGGTCTACAATGCCATGAAGCTTTTCATGGAGATTAACCCGCAACTGTTTGACGATTGCTCCCACGACTACACCGAGCACCAAAATAATGCAGAAGCACGAGAGCAGGCAAGGGAAAACAAGTGGAAGGCACTTACAGAATTGGCAAGTCGATCAAAGACCAACGGAGTCCGATCGTCAGGAAATGTCTCATCGCCAGCGAGAGCAAAAATCGCCTCTCCTCTGAGGATCGATGAGGTAGATCCAATCACCGAGGACAACCAAAAGCGTTTGGACTCATTAAAGCTACAGGATGGTGACCGACGAGACCGTCGTCCAGCCCACGACCGGCAAAATTCGGTAGGATCCTCCAGAAGCCAGCGTTGATCATTCGTTGAGTTAGCAACGCATTTTGCGCCTGTAACTTCTGCACATTTGAAGCGATTGTTTTTCTCAGGATGCCGTTAACGAACAATGTGCGGGAAAATGTCTTTCCTTCCCTCTTCTACGAATAGATAATTTATTGGCTCGCGCATGACCTTACCTTTACTATTTGCCACATCTCTTCTCTCTTGCGTGCGTGCGTGCGTGCGTGCGCTGAGCTTATTATGTTTTCTTGTCGAAGAAACTTGTCAAATTAACCAACTTGATTGACAGGCTTCCTCCAAATCATCGTCCAAATCTTCCAAGTCCAAATCCTCTATAAGGTCCAAGTCCTCTAAATCTAAATCGCAAAGAAAATCTCCTCGACGGGCTGCCAAATTAGACCTCAATACTTCAGACGTTGAGGATCAACAACTCATCAAAACCCTCTCGGATGAATCCGCTAGTCACCTGTCCTAATATTTCTCGCAAGCCATTCCTCCTCGTCTTTTCATTCAGAATCTATGAATTAATCAGCCTAAAGTGGAAACGACTTTTTCTAACTATTTTGATGCCAGTAGCGAGGTTTCATGTATAAAATTTTACGAAAGCATATGCACTTATGTGGGAGGTTCCTCGCCCTCGCCCTCATTCTCGACTTCTGAAAAATTCGGTGGAGATAAAATCCGATCCCACACCACAGTCGTTTTGCATTTTCCTTGTTCGCTCCCGCGCATCTCATCTCGAGTAATCTCGTTTAAACGAGACCAGATTCCAGAAAACTGCGCTTTCTTTAACACAAAAAAGTATAATGTATGCATGGAAGGAGAGGAAGGGTCAAATGTGTTTCGGCCCGGCGCTTTTTCGATGCCAACGGATTCGGGTTTTGTTTTTCTTTTCTAGGATTGAAGCTGGAACGGAGCGAGGGGTTTTTTGGTCTTTTCTTCTTTTATGATCCAATGATCTAAACAAGGATAGAAAATATATATGGATGACCAACCGCTGAACATTTCTATTAGTGATATTGACGACTCTCTTTTTTTTTGCGAAGGATGTCAAATTTTGGGTTTGGATGGTTCCATGTGACGTGACGTGATGTTTTTCGGACGGAATAAGTTGGAGATGGGATGCATGCATGCCTTTTTCCATACGCCATCCTCTCGCGCCGTTCGAACGAGATGTTGACCAAATCTGCTAGAGTCTGGAAGCGAGTGCATTTTGTATGGTGTGTGTGGCTATTATGACTTTGCGAACTGGGATAGATAATTAGGAAATGTCAGTCATAATGGGTAAATACCTCTGTCCAGTTTAGGATTTAGTAGCTATAGAGTAAAATGAAATGTAGAGGAATTAGGGAGCATATTCTATGCACACTCTTCTAAGTGCTTCTTTCTTAAACATATCTTATTAACTGAGCAATCATCTTCTTCATGCCCTATCTGTTCTCATAAATAACTCTTACACCTCCCAGCCTATCGCCAAAACTCCGTTTATTTTTATTTACCCCAAAATCCGTTATCCCAAGAGAACTCCCAAACCCGACTATAAAACCAAAACCAAGACCAGGAGCAATATGAGCACAAATATGAGCGCCGCAATACAGCAACTACTCAGCCCATCCTCGTTTCTCCTAATCACAGTGCCCATGCTCTTGAGTCCGACCTGCAGCCTCCCTCCCACCCGATCCGCAAGGTTGTCTACTACCTCCAGCATCTCCGCCTGCTCCTCCAACTCGCGGCCCATTTCGCTGGCCTGCATCCTCAGATTACCCACTGTCCGATAGACGTCGTCCAGTTGCGTATCCTGCTCCGCCATCATGTGCTGTTGCTGCTGCTGTTCGAACTCGGCATTATAATCCAACCCCCCGTCGTCACCATCTCTGTTCTCTCTCGATGCACCCCCGATAGGCGTCTGGGTCTGCGCGGCCGCTTTCAGCAGCTCCTCGCGCATGTCGTCGACCTCGCCGCCGACCTCGTCCACCAGCCGCTTGCGGCGCGTCACCTCCTCGATCTCGAGGCCGTACTTGTAGGGGTCGCTCTGCACGGCCTGCACGGCGGCGTGCAGGTCGGCCAGGTCCTCGGCGAGGATTTCGAGCGCATCCTCGAGCTCCT